>Ga0233450_10003971_pt1 | contig 13644 bp, 8 predicted proteins | sample 011ome_30_FD_189956 | JGI IMG/M metagenome (GOLD analysis project Ga0233450, IMG submission 189956) | Coastal salt marsh microbial communities from the Groves Creek Marsh, Skidaway Island, Georgia - 011501CT (spades assembly) | ecosystem: Environmental > Aquatic > Marine > Intertidal zone > Salt... | reverse complement strand
GATGCCTGTAATATCGAAGTGTCTCATAAAATTCTTGCTTTCCAGGTATGCGCTTGGCCAAGTTGAATTGACCACCGATTTCTGATTGATTTTCATAAAGCGTTACCTCGTGTCCCAATCTGGCCATTTCAGTGGCGGCACTCAAACCTGCGGGACCTGCGCCGACAACGGCCACGCGTTTCGGATCTATAGCTCGAGCATCCAATGGCCATTTGCGCTCGTGACTTGCTCGAGGGTTTACCAGGCAGGATGCCACCTTGCGTTTGAAGATGTGGTCTAGGCAGGCTTGGTTGCATCCGATGCACGTATTGATGGCTTGCGGCATACCCAGCTGAGCCTTCTTTACAATTTCGGGATCTGCTAAAAAGGGTCTCGCCATGGACACCATATCCGCGCAACCTGATTCGAGCGCATTTTCGCAGGCTTCCGGTGTGTTCAATCGATTGGTCGTAATCAGCGGAACGCCGACCTCTCCCATCAGCTTGCGGGTGACAAATGTGAACCCACCGCGTGGAACCAAGGTGGCGATGGTGGGAATTCGAGCTTCGTGCCAACCAATACCTGTATTGATTGCATCTGCCCCTGCCTTTTCGACGGCTTTGGCCAACATGACCACCTCTTGCCAGTCGCTGCCTTCACTCATTAAATCCAACATGCTAAGCCGGTAGATGATGGCAAAGTCGTTGCCGACTTCGGAACGGACCCCTTGAATGATCTCGATGGGAAAGCGCATGCGATTTTGGAAGCAACCGCCATATTCATCCGTTCGCTTGTTGGTTTCCTTGGCAATGAACTGATTGATCAGGTACCCTTCAGATCCCATGATTTCAATTCCGTCGTATCCAGCTTCTTTGGCCAATCGCGCGCTACGTACATAAGCTTGAATCGTTCTTCGGATTCCGAGAATACTCAACTTTCTCGGTTTAAAGCGGTTGATCGGTGCTTTGATCGCGGAAGGAGCCACATTGAATGGATGATAGCTATACCGCCCTCCATGCAAAATTTGCATCAGGATCTTCCCTCCCTCTGCGTGAACAGCTTCCGTGATGATTCGGTGTTTTCGGGCGTGACGTTTACGTTGCATGCGCGCTCCATTCGGACCCAGTGCTCCTTCCAAATTAGGACTGATACCTCCCGTCACGATTAAGCTGGCACCGCCCCGGGCTCTTTCTGCATAAAACCTGGCGAGCCTTTCCATCCCATCTTTTTCTTCCTCCAATCCAGTGTGCATGCTTCCCATCAGGATTCGGTTGGGAAGTTCCAAATGCCCCACATGAATGGGGGTAAATAAGTTGGGATAGGGTGCTTGATGCATCAATCGAAATCTCTGTAGGTATCAACAAGGTTGTCGCGAAGCCGGCGCGAAGCCATGTATTTGAACTCGGTTGTTTTACCGTCCTTGGTCTTGTCCTTGCGCTTATCTGCCTTGATTTCGGTTAAAATATCGTAGAAAACGAGATCGCTGGTGTTGATGCTCAACGTTCCCTCCTTCCCATTGATTAGTTTGTAGGTGTGGTAGTACCAATTTTCTTCATCACCATGGAAGTAAAGAACAAAATTATCTCCACTTCGGCTTCGCTTTAGCTCGAGTTTTGCTGGGATGTTCATGAATAGCGGCTCTTTGCCCAACGAGACTACTCCAAATTTGCTCCCGGATGTCCACATTTCTTCGCCGTCATTCCATACCAGGTCTACTCCGGTTAAAACCACTCCGTTTTGCATGGTTTTTGGCACGTTTTTAAATTTCCCTGTCAAGGCCAAGTCGTTGATGATTTTCTGACTATCGTCCTCGCCCAACCAGGTTGTCAAGGCCTGTTCGTAGTTGGTTGATGCGAAGTCGAGCGGTTCACTCACTTGCCAAGATGGGATTTGCAGCGCCATCCGTTCGAACAGGTCAGCATGGAAGTGATAACTTAAAAGGACGGTTCCCTCGAAGTGAATTTGCCCTTTCCCGTCAATTTCAATGTTGCCGACCATGTCGTGATCTGACATGCCGAAGTCGAGCGGCATGCGAATCCTCCCGCTACCCGAAAGCTTTCCTGTTTTCGGATTCAAGGTGAGTTGGTTTCCGATTCCGTTAGGGTTTTCGAAAACTTCAAGCGTTCCCACTGAATAGATGCCATCTCGGTAGCGCAATGCGCCTTCCAAGGCAATCACCGATGCATCGTTTGCATCCCCGAGGGGATCCAAAAATGCTGGATACAACGTAAACGGAGGCCTTGAGGACGCCATGATTCCGCAAGCCAAGGGATCACCGTCAACATCTAGCAACGGATTAGAAATGGGGATTTCGACGTTCTTTGGGTTAATGGGTGCTCTAAACTTGATCCAGCTCATTTTGAAGAGCTCGTTTTCTTCAGTCATTCTGGCACCACCATCAAAAACTAGGAATTCCTCACTCGCGGAGAGTTCCACTTGTCCAGCAAAGGCGAAATATGGATTGAGCAAAAACGCATCTCGAGAATAAACAGCACCCGTCCCTCGTGTTTGAAAGGACTCGTCTACATACAACTCATCTAGAATCAATGGCTGAATGGATTTGTCGACTCCCACGTATTGGTAAGCACCATTGCCAGTGTATCCATATCGACCTGTAATGACCAAGTTTGCTTCTTCTATGAGGTGATGTTGTGTGGTCGTATTTGCAATGACGCGTGCATTTTTCAAAGGATCCATGGCGGCTTTGGCGCGAATGGTAACCTTTCCACTATCTGGAAATACGCGTGCATCCGCCACAGCCATCTCCTTGACGCCTTGGCAATTTAAAACGTCTGTGCCGACCAAATAGGTCGCATGAGAGCTCAAGAAGTGCAATGAATCTTGGGCGGGATGTGTAGAAATGAAATTGGAGTGAACCCGCTTTTCGCTAAAGTTCAATGGCAAGGAGGCAACGTCTCGATTTGAAATTAGATCGATTTCATCCTCATCCATAAACCAACGGAATTTATCCATGTAGCAACGGTACTGCTGGATGGGCAATTCAATTGCCGTTTCTCCAGAATTTGGAGTAAATTCTCCTAAGCGCTCATCAAAATCGATGGTGCTATGCACATCTTTAGTTTCGAAAGCAGAAAGCGATTGGCTCTTTCCAAACAGCTCGAAAGACGCGTGCTGAGACACCGTTTTACGGGAGTTAAATCGAAAGTCATCCGCTTGGAGAGCGGCTTTTTTCAAATCCAAGGTACCGGCACCGGAGAGACCGGAAAGATTAACCTCCAATTTACCTGTTAAATGTGCCTCATCTTCATAAATCCACATCGGCTCCCTTCCACTGTAAAAACGGAGGCGATTTTCGGAAGGGTTGAAATGAAGCGTGCCGTTGGCTCCTCGTGCATCCGGAACATCGCTCACGGCATCCGCTGCGTTGTTCATAGTTACAAAGGGTCCGATGATGGAATCCGGTAAAAAAACCAGTGCCTCGCCCTCCGCATGTGCTGATAAAAAGTCAATCTCACCTTCTCCTCGAAGTCCTGAACCATCCAAAGACAAGGAGGAAGTGAATTTAGCTGCTCCTCCGTAGAGGTTGGTCCCTGAAGGCGACGTTACGGAGGTCAGTCCCAAATAATTGTCGGACATTACGACCAGCGGTTGCTCAATCTCCGGCACAATGCCAGAGGAAACGAGCGTTCCGTCCAATTTTAAATTCTCCCTTGTCAATTGATCTAAACCTGTCAATTCAAAAGGCCTGACTGCATAGTAAAAGTTGTCGCGGTTGTAAGCCCCATTGTACAACGCTGGCGAATCGTAATAGACAAAACTCGTTTCGTTACTTGTGAATTTGGGATAGCTCGGATGATCCATGGACCACTTTCCAGAGCGATTTCCGGGATGGTCAATCGCGAGCTTCCCGGAAATATTTTCTAATGCATTTTTTAGCCAAATTTTCTCAGGTTCACCCCGATAATCGAGCGATTCAAAGTCATTGATGCTCAATCGAACCTCTTCAATCTTTCTAAAGTCTATGGTAAAACGTTCATAGTCAAATTCCATTCCCGTTCCTCGCATTCGGAGGTTGCCAGCATCCACTAAACCATTTAGCACCATGTTCAAGTTCTTTGAAACGGTTACCTCGCTATTTTCAGGCATAATCGATATGCCTCGGCTATTGCTCAAAACGAGTTGGTCCACTCCATTGATTTGCATGAATCCGTTTAAAAGGCTCCATTCTGCATTGTTTCCTTTTTTTGGGGCAGAATAGAACCGAATCATGTCGTGGTCTTTTTTATTCGTCACATACCCAATATGCTGGAACGTGCGGTCTTGAACGCGGGCGATTTTCTGGTCCACATCATAATCCACGTACCCGGCATTGGCCAAATTCATGAGTGCAATTTGAGCCTGAACCTCACTGAGTTTGATGTAATAAGCGTAATCAATGCTTGTGAAAGAAGTCAGTCCTGAGGATTTCACGAATCGATATAACTCGACAACGGGGTGAATCGGATCAATGCCTTGCAGGCGATCGAATGTTTGCTTTTCAAAATAATTTGAACTGAGAAAGGTTCCCGTTTTCGAATCGGCTATCAATGGGAATCCAATTTCAATTTGAGGCTGCCCCAATTTCCATGTAAACCCTTCGACATTCCATTCAAGATTATGGTAGCGATCAATGAATGCCTGCTGGCCCAATCCATTTTGCTGGCGAGTCACGGAAATGATGCCCGTTTTATCCTCATAACGGACATCGCAATTCGGATGTGAAAGGGTATCGCCATTGTAGTACAATTCCAATTGTGACCTGATGCCATTCCAACCATTCTGACTTAAGGTGACCTCTTCAAATTGGAATCTCATGAACACCGTGTCCTCACGAATGACTTCCATCATAGCTGACTGGCCAGACTTGGAGATTCCCCTTATTGTGGAACCTCTAACCTGCAAACCTCCTTGATACCGAAATGAAGAATAGAGGCTGTCAAGAATTACTTGGTCTTCTCTGCATCGTATCGTTGGATAATCTTTGGCTTTCGCAGATTTATTCGCTTCCAGCTTGGCGACCAAGTCTCCAGTGAGGGGCGTCGATGAGAAGCTCGAATAAAAAACGACTTCGTCTTCTCGGACATCATCTTGCTTTAAATCAACGGTGCGAGCGGGAAGCATAACAAAAGTGGTTGCAGGGTCGAAATCCGTCCCGATCCAAGGAAGCTTACTGGGCGAAATTTCACAATTCGCATCAGTCAAATCCCATTGACCTGCTACGCCTTCAAACATCAATGTGTCCCCTTCATGATGAACAAACAAATCGCACGAATCAAATCTCAACATGGGAACGTCATCGACTATACGGAAGTGCCAGGGTTTACCGCGCAACTCCCACGCATGTCGAGGGCCTGTCCACAGGATGTTACTACTGAGTAATTGTTCAGATCCATTCAAGAACTGCCCAAGTTCCTTGCGAAGCTTCCGATCCCCAAGCATAAGGGAAATGATGGAATGCCATTCGAACCATCGTGCGGTATCCTGTCGGTTTATCTGATCTTGCACCGCATAGAGGTAGCCGAGCATGCCGTTTAGCGGGGATATGCGAGCTTCCTGCAATGATGCGAGTGTGCTTTGGACGTCCTGCTTCTGTATGGAAGTGAGGTGCGACGCGCATAGCGCTGGGACGAAATCTTTCCTGAACCACTTGGCATCCTCTGGGGAAGAATTTTGAATTCCGCTTTCATAAGAAGACATCTCTGCCATGCATGTGTCATCCTGAGCCCAACCCGAATGAACATGGAATCCAAGGATGAAAAGCACGAGCCATTTGCACGAAATGAACTTGAAAGGAAGAGACAGATGATAGCGTCGCATGCACTTCGAAAGTACAAACGAGAATCAGCAGGTTGCTTGATTTTAGACTTTCTTTACGAACATGAGACAGGCCCAATCTTCACGGAACGCCGCCGTCTTCAAGGTGAATCCGACTGATTGGGCTTTGCCCGTTATTTCTTCGCAGTCTTGCCGAAAAAATCCGCTCAACAATAAATGCCCCATTCCGTTGCATTTGTTAGCATATTCATCCATTTCGGCCATCAAAATATTCCGGTTGATATTGGCTAAAATGATGTCAAACTTTTCTTGATTCAGTTCTGCACTTTTGATGGTGCCTTGAAAAGATTCTATGTCCGATTTCAGGTCATTGCGAACCAAATTGGCTAAGGTGTTCTTGTAGGACCATTCATCAATGTCAAAGGCCACAACGCGACCTGCACCGAGTTTTTTAGCGGTAATAGCCAAAACACCGGTACCACAACCAACATCCAAGACAGAACATCCCGCCAGCGGGACATCGAGTAATGCGCGCATCATTTGCCATGTCGTTGGATGATGCCCGGTTCCAAAGGACATTTCGGGTTGGATGATGATATCCAATCCTGTCTTTGGCGGATCGTGAAAAGGCGCGCGCATGCAGAGCTTACCTTCGACATCGATGGGTTCGTATTCCGATTCCCAGCGCGCATTCCAATTTTCGGATTTCACCCATTCCGTCGAACTTTTCACCTCGGCGATTTCCGACAATTCGTCGAGGACTTGTTCCATGCTTCCCTGGTTCCATTCGCTTTCTAAGGCGAATGCCACGATGCCGCTTGCAGATTCCTCATACATGCTGAAGCCGCAATCGTTCAGCCAGGCAACAGCAATTTCCTTCGCCGGTAAAATGGGCGAAAGAACCAAATCAAGACGCAGGTACCTCGCGTCCTTATCCATTGTTTTCTCGAGAAATTTCTGATGCTTCCACAATCGCCAAGAACGATGCTGAGTCCAATGAAGCTCCCCCGATCAATCCGCCATTGACATCCGGTTGACTGAATAATTCCAAAGCATTGTCAGGTTTGCAACTTCCTCCATACAGTATCGGTGTGTTTTCAGCAATTTCAGATCCGAATTTGGAATGAATCAACCGTCGGATGAACGCGTGCATTTCTTGTGCTTGGGCACTTGAGGCTGTTTTTCCAGTTCCAATGGCCCAAATAGGCTCGTAGGCAATAACGACCTTGGCCATGTCATCCCGGGTGACCTGCGCTAATGCAGCGTTCAATTGCCTCTCTACCCATTCGAAGTGGGTGTTGGACTCTCGCTGTTCAAGGGGCTCACCACAACACAGCAATACACGGAGGTCGCACGCCAATGCCCGCATTAATTTCTGCTCAATAACCAAGTCAGTTTCGGCGAAACCCTCTCGCCTCTCGGAATGACCAATGATCACATGGTTGACTGCACATGATTGCAACATAGCTGCAGTGAATTCTCCCGTATAGGCTCCTGATTCGGTTGCACTGCAATTCTGAGCAGCTATTTGAATCACTTCACCTGTTTGACGAGCCAATTCAGCCAAATAAGGCGCTGGCGGAGCAATGATGATGTCTGTGTATTGGTGCGATTTAATACCGGATTTCAATGCATCCATCAATTCGACAGCCTCACTCATCAATTTGTTGCTCTTCCAGTTTCCTGCGACGATGTTCTTCATGACCTTTGTTTGGGATGCGCAATTTCGTTCATCGCCATGGAGTATGGAAAGTTTGAGAGAAAATTATGCCTGAAGAGACGACATTAGCATACAAACCACTGCTTGAAAAGTACTGGGGCTATGAAGAACTGCGTCCACATCAAACAGGGCCTGTTCATGCATTGTTGAAAGGCCAGAACGTCACCGCGCTGATCCCTACTGGAGGTGGGAAATCCATCTGTTACCAACTGCCGGGTCTGGCACGTGGAGGAATGACGTTGGTCATTTCCCCCTTGATTGCTTTGATGGAGGATCAAAGTTCCGACTTGAAATCTCGTGGAATACGTTCAGTTTCCCTAGGAGGTGCGGACAGCAGTATGTTTTCCCAACTGCTGGAGAATGCTGAACGCTCAAAAGCTCAATTTCTTTTCATCTCACCTGAAAGGCTTCATCATCCAATTTTCCAGGCGCGCATACCCGCCATGGACATTCGAACGATTGCCGTGGATGAAGCTCATTGCATTTCAGAATGGGGCCACGATTTCCGGCCAGCATATCTCACCATTAGAAGCGCGCTGGAATCACTCCATCAAGCGGTTTGGGGTTGTTTTACCGCTACGGCTACCTCGAGGGTTCTCGAAGATATTTCTGCTTCACTGGGTTTGAAGGAGCCGGCGCTTTTTACGTTTTCACCTACCCGAAAGAATTTAGGCTACGCTGTGAGCTCACTGAAAGACCCGGAAGCGATGCTCGTTCAAGCCGTTGAAAATTCCGAAGGGTCGGGAATCATTTATGTTCCTACACGCCATGATGCCGAGAAATGGGCCCTTCGATTGGCTCACATCACCGGTGGTATTTGCCCTTATCATGCAGGTTTGGATCAAGAAACACGTCGAAAAAGACAGTCGGATTGGATTGCAGGAAGAATCCGGGTTGTAGTCAGTACGAACGCTTTTGGGATGGGTATCGACAAACCGGATGTTCGATGGGTTTACCATGCTTATGTCCCAGAAAATCTTGAGGCCTATGTGCAAGAGGCTGGACGCGCCGGTCGTGATGAAAATCCGAGCTCCTGCATGATGTTTGTGGACGATCGAGCGCTGAAAGAGGCCTCGGAAAGATTGCAAAGGAAAAAGCCGGATGTGGAACGCGCTCGAATCGTATACCAACATCTGGCGAATCAAGGAGGTGTTGCCATTGGTTCTCACCCATCGTCTTACACTACCGCAAACCTCGATTTGTTGTGGCAAAAAGTGGGTCTCAACCATTCCGAAGCAAGAGAGTCCATTGCACTTTTGGAGCGGTGTGGTTATATCCGCTTGGCTCCAGGCAGATCCCTCCCGTCATTCACGGTCGAACTGAGCGACGATGCTGAAGTGTTATGTGGAAAGTCAGACACACCGCTAATGCGGTGGATTATAGCAAATGGTCAGTCCCAGATTCTCAATTTGGATGAACAAGCTATCTCGAAGCTCAATCTTGCACACCACCAAATCGAGTCATTATTGAACCGTTATCAGACTTGGGGTTGGCTTCGCTATCGCAAGAAGGAAACCGATGTGCGAATTGAATGGACTGCATCAAGAATCGATGCGGACCAAATCGTTATTCAGCAAAGATTCACTTCGGAATGGTTTGCCCTAAAAATGGACCGCTGGAATTCGATGAAGGAATATGTTCAATTGAGGAGCTGCAGGCAAATGTACATTGCCGCCTATTTTGGGTTCAACGATAGCATTCCTTGTGGCGCTTGCGATCAATGCAGGATGAGCAATCTTGATACCGAGTCCTGGGTTTCAAAAATTCCTCTAGAAGGTCGGCCTTGGAAGGAATGGCTTCAGGCAATTGATGCCAATGATTTCCCATTGTTTTTGGAAGCCATGAAGAGATCCTATGCCGAAAATGAAATCTGGATTGAAGGTGGGAAAATCTTTAAATCAAGGGAATCGAATTAAGCCTCCTATCTTCGCTGCCATGGAAACCTTTCCAACGATATACCTCAAACCGAAAAAGGAGGAAAGCCTCGAGAGACGCCATCCATGGGTTTTTAGTGGAGCCATCAAGCGCACGGAAGGACAACCAATAACCGGTGATATGGTCCGAGTTTGCGCTAACAAGGGACGAGTTCTAGGTTTTGGCCATTTCAGTTCCAACACTTCCATATCGGTCCGCATGCTCAGCTTCGATGAACTCCCTTTGACAGGAGCTTGGTGGGAAGATCGAATTAGAGAGGCTGTTCAAGTGCGTCAAGACCTGGGTTTGCTTGATGGTGAGCAGCAAAATATTTGTCGATTGATTCACGCTGAAGGAGATGGGCTGTCAGGGCTTATAGTCGATTATTACGACCGAGTTGCGGTCATTCAAACGCATTCGGTCGGAATGTTGAGGTCACTGGAAGCCATTGTGAGTTCATTAAAATCGGCAATTCCCGACCTCCGAGGTGTTTACAATAAGTCTCAAAAACTGCTGCTCAAGCTGGGGGAACAAGATGTTGACGACGGTTGGATACTTGGCGGGAAACCTGAAGATTGGCTCCCTTTGGAATTTGGCAGAAGGTTTTTGATTGACTTAGAACAAGGTCAAAAGACGGGATTTTTCATTGATCAAAGGGAGAACAGGACGTTGCTTCAAATGCTGTCTAAAGGGAGGCGTGTGTTGAATGTGTTCAGCTACACGGGGGGCTTCTCTGTGGCGGCTTTGAAAGGAGGTGCCACTGAAGTGCACAGTTTGGATAGTTCGAGGCGAGCGTTGGATCTTGCGGAAAAGGCCGTGGTTTTGAATGAATTTGATGCGAAGATTCACAAGAGCATCGAGGCAGATGCGATGGAGTTTCTCAAAAGCGGTGTGGACGCCTTCGATATTGTGGTGTTGGATCCTCCTGCCTTTGCGAAAAGTGCGTCTGCAAGACACCAAGCAGTTCAGGGTTACAAAAGAATCAATCAACGAGCTATTGCTTCTATGAAGCCGGGGGCACTTCTGTTTACGTTTTCGTGTTCGCAAGCAGTAGACGACCGCCTTTTTACGCATACCGTAATTTCAGCAGCGATGCAGTGCAATCGAACCGTCCGCATCCTTTACCGATTGCACCAGCCTGCTGATCATCCAGTTAGTGCGTTTCATCAAGAAGGGGCTTATTTGAAGGGTCTGGTGTTACGGATCGATTGATTCAAGGATCCAAGCGTTGAATGGACCAACTCGAATCTTGAGTTGATTTCGAATAACTGAATCGTTGATGCAATCGGCTTGGGCGACCTTGCCAAAATTCGAATTCGAAAGGTTCAATATCAAATCCACCCCAAAAATTGGGTCGAGGAACTGCCTGGCCTTCATACTTCTGTGCGTATTCTTCCAATCGTTTCACCAACGCATCCTCTTCACCGGAAGCACTTTGATGTGACGCCCAGGCGCCAAGCTGGCTCTCACGTGGCCTGGAGTTAAAGTAGGCATCACTGACTCCAGCAGATGAACGTTGAGCACGACCATTGATGCGAATTTGCCTTTCCAGGGTTGGCCAAAAAAACAAGACGCTTACAAAGGGGTGCTTCTGTATGCATTTACCCTTACGCGAAGTGTAGTTGGTGAAGAAACGCAAGCTGCCTTGATCGATATCGCGAAGTAATACAATCCGATTGCTTACGACCCCATCATCTCCGAGCGTTGCGAGACTCATCGCATTGTAATCTGGCCCTTCACTGTTCAGAGCTTGTTCAAGCCATTGCTTTAGAAGAACAATGGGCTCCTCTGGCAAAGAGTTGACATCAAGTGCCCCTTTCTGGTAGTCCTTACGCGTATCATGAAGTGAATTGTTCATAGCAAGGGGGGATTTAATGTAACCTTTCATTCAGCAAATGAGTAAAGGCGTGAGAAAATCAATCAAGATGCGCAATTTAATCATCAGTTACCGCAAGTTACCTCATCAAGTCAGGGAAACCCTACTCAATCGCTATCCGCAAGGATTTGAGGATGATTCTTTCGAATTTGAAATTCCAGGTCGACAAATGATCTGCAAGGCGATTCGCATTACTGTGGAAGAGGTCAATTACTTGATCAAATTGGAGCAGCGGCCAAAAAAGACCGACTTTTTGCTCGACGATGATTGGTGATCACTAAAGACCACCAGTCAAAGCATAAGCATCGCCAGCGTGAATGGAGCGCGACCAAAGTGGCTCTCCACCGGCGTCGTTAACCGTTACGGTCAGCACTCGCTCTTTGCGAGGACCCGTAACTTCGAGCACTCCGTAATTCCTGACGCCTACCATGGTACCCGGTTCCCGGAGCGTGTTCGGTTCATCCGTGTGATCGTAGCTGCCACTCGTGAGTGGGCTGACAGTGATATCATAAACCCAATTACCACCGGGCAATTTCATTTTCGAAAGCTCACTGTTGTGTCGATCACCGGTGAGAAAAACGACACCACGAATGCCCAGAGCGTCGATTTGGTTGAATAAAATCTCCCGTTCCTCAGGAAACTGAGCGAAATTCTCAAAAATTGCCGCATCGCTGACCATTTGCCCTCCAATGGCTACCATTTTAAAAGGAGCTCTACTGTTGCGCAAAGCATTGAGTAGCCAATTCCTTTGAACAGATCCCAAAATTTGGCGCTTTTCCGATCCCATGCTGTGATTGACTCGATGTGATCGATTGTCCAATAGGAAAAATTCGACGTCTCCAAACAGGAATTGTGTCACATTCAATTCTTCCGCGTCTGGGATACCCGATTCTGGGTTGGGCCAATATGCATGAAAAACATCACGAGACCAGTCTTGGTGAATCCAGGATCCATCGCAATCATTTGGCCCGAAATCATGATCATCCCAAATCGCATAATGAACTCCTTCCGAAAGCAAAGACTGCAATTCGGGTAAATTGCGTGTTTGGTTATAGCGGTGTATGAATCCTGATTTACTAGAGAAATCAACTTCTCTGAGGTAGACGTTGTCCCCAAGCCATAACATCGCGTTGAAATCTTCCTGCGCCATGGTTTCGAAAATTTCATATCCACCTCCATATGGTTTGCCCGGGCGATCGAATTCGGGTTCATTGACATAGGTACAGCTACCTACAAGAAATTTCAATTCAGGTGGATCCGTGCGATACTGCCATAAAGGTTGGGTTTGAAAAGACAGCGTGTCGCTGATTGCCATTCCGAGTTCATCCCCCACGAAATATGCATACTTTGATCCTGGCAATAAGTTAGAAAACTCCGATTGGTAACAATTTCCGAGTTCCATGGATTGCATGGGGAGTACGGAAAGGCGAACCCCTGCCGAATCCAACAAACTTAATGTGGGATTCTCAGAGCCTTCATTGGGCGTAACCTGACACCAAACCTTTGCATGACGCATACCAAGATCACCAAGTATTGGAGAACCAGTCAAGGCCATTTCTGTTTGAGAGGTCCTGGAAGCGGGATTACATCCAGCAATTAGGCAGACAATAAGGATGATGATGTATCGCATCAATTTTTTCTCAAACATACGAAAGCAAAAAAGGGACCCCGAGGGGTCCCTTTCAAATTTAATGTTGTTGAAGATTACTTCGCAACAACGATGTTTTGTGCGTCATTGAAATTAGCGTGCTTCACTGAAACAGTGTAGTTTCCAGCAGCCAAATCATGCTTGACAACGATGCGGTTTCCACCAACTACGTTTTCTTGAGCGATTTCCTGTGAGATGACTGCCTTTCCAGACATGTCAGTAACTTCTAAGATGATGTTCTCTCCACCCAAGTTCAATTCACGGTCAAACTTCACGCTGAAGGTGCTTTCGAAAACTGGGTTAGGGAAAATATTCCACTCAGTTGTGTTGTCGATGTTGCTCAAACCATGGCTATCTCCGTTGTTCTGGCCGTAGCAAGATCCATCATTGTAGGTGGCGTCTGCATTGAAGTTAGCAGCATTTGTGTCAGTGCAACCGAAAACTTGAGCATCTGTAGAAGAGAACGTCAAGTCGTAAGCGCGCCACGCAGCTCCTTCAGCATCCCAACCTTGCAAGTTCAAGATACCGGTAGCAGTTCCGTCAGTTGTCAATTGCATCAACAAAACACGGTTTCCTGCTTCAGCTACTGCTTGCACATCCGTAGGAACAACGAACCAAGCTCCATCTGTAACAGTCAATTCAGATCCGTTCAGGAAGTTGTTGTAGTCTACTCCCACAGTCCAGAGGTTATTGTTGGTGCTGTTTGTTGCCCCGATTGTTACCCAGCTGTCA
>Ga0233450_10003966_pt1 | contig 13650 bp, 10 predicted proteins | sample 011ome_30_FD_189956 | JGI IMG/M metagenome (GOLD analysis project Ga0233450, IMG submission 189956) | Coastal salt marsh microbial communities from the Groves Creek Marsh, Skidaway Island, Georgia - 011501CT (spades assembly) | ecosystem: Environmental > Aquatic > Marine > Intertidal zone >... | reverse complement strand
GCTCGGCCTGATCCAGTCGAAAGAACTTTCCATTACTGGTTCGATTGGTTCACCAGGGGTGTGGCCTGACACCCTTCGCTTCATGGCCAACAAGGGCATTGACCTCTCGCCCTTGGTCACCAACACCTTCGATGTGGATAACGCAGTGGGCGCAGTTGATGCCGCTCAGGACCCTGCCAACAACATCAAAGCCCACATCCAGTTCACCGCAACGCTCTAGTTTCGGTTTACAGGGAAAAAAGAAGGGGCCGGCAGATGCCGGCCCCTTCTGCTCATCCCGTTAGGGAATGATGTTCGCCGCGCGGTAGCGCGCCACCTTGTCGAAGAAACTCTTCGGGGTGTTGCGGAAATTGAGGAATCCAGCTTCGCGGGACTTGTTCATGTCCGTGAAGCACTCCATCTGTCGACCCAAGTCGCTGTCAGTGTGCCACCAGGAAGCCAGTTTGGTGACGTCTGATTCGGCGAGGCCGTCGCGCTCGGCGATGGTCTTCCAGACCTCTTCTGCTCCCACCATCTGCTTTTCCAGCGGGTTGAACTCTGGCTTGGGCGCTTCCCATTCAACCCCGAAGTGCTCGGCGATTTGTGGCCACATCCAACGCCAGCGGAACGTGTCGCCATTGGCAATGTTGAATGCTTCGTTCTCTGCCTCTTTGTGGGTGCAAGCCCAGATGAGCTGCTCACCCAAAAGATCCGCGTCGGTCACGTCGATCACACCGTTCCACTGCTCTTGCGAGCCGGGGAAGATGAAGGGCTTTCCGAGTTCCTTACAAATGGTCGCGTAGACGGAAAGAGTCAGCACCATGTTCATCGCGTTGTCGACGGCGAATCCGAATACGGTGTGTGCTCGGTGAACGCTCCACGTGAAGCCCTGTTTCTCGGCAGCTGCAAAGAGTTCGTCTTCTTGCGAGTAATAGAAGTTCGGGTTGGGTAGACGCGGTTCACTCTCGTGGAAGGGAGTTTCCGCCATGACGCCTGTGGCGTAGTCGTCGAAGGGCCCCAAGTAGTGCTTGAGTCCTGTCAGCAGTGCCACGTGCCGAACGCCGCCGTCAGCTTCGAGCCCGGCAAAAAGGTTGCGCAAAGTTGCGGTGTTCACCTCGATGTTTTCCGCTTCAGAGTTTTTCCTGATCCACGCGGTGATGATGACGATCTCTGGCTTGAGACCGGCGAGTGCTGACTTGACCGCCTCGGCATCGAGGAGGTCGACACTGATCTGGGTCACACCGGCAATATCGGTGGTGTGACGCCTCGAAATTCCGTGGACGTCCCATCCTTGGTCCACCAGTTGCTTGGCAACGGTCTGACCCACGATGCCGGTGACACCGACAACCAATGCTCGTTGTGAAGAGCTCGTTGACATGGCGACACCTTTCTCTGTTTGTTCACCTTTGATAAACGATAGTCAAAAACGTTCAGTCGGGTAAGCCCTGCTCTAAACGCTTCACCACAGCGTACGCCGGTGGCTCAGAAACGCCAAGCCCTCGTCTACGATTCACAGCAAAAAATGTGAGCGCTAAACCTCAATAATTTATTGCTCTTTAGGGCGGCACGGTAATCCGAGTAGAGGCAAAAATTCAGGCTCTAAAGCGGAAAAAAATACGCCCCGAATCTAGCTAGTATGGGGCGGCGGATGCGACTTGTAGCAAAAACGTTATGTGCCATACTTGTAAACATTCGCGAAATTCCATAAAGTGTCACTCAACACTTTGAGTGCCTGGACTAAACCCAAAATTCTTTCGAAGGAGAAAGAAGTGGCGAATACCGCAACCGTGAAGCCGACGAAACGTGTGGGCTTGTCCAAGGGTGTCAGCACCGTACTTATCGCCCTGATTGTTTTGGTTGCCGCAGGCTTCCTCCTCGCACCCTCGAGCGTGTCCACTGGGGCAGTTTTGGGAATGCTGCCGTTTGCCGCGGTCTTGGCCATCATCGGTTTGGGACAAATGCTTGTTGTCCAGCAGGGAGGTATCGACCTCTCGGTGCCGGGCGCGATGTCTCTCGCCGTGGTCATCATTAGTCACTATCCGACCGGTGAGGACTCACTCCTCCTCCCCGCGTTTGGTATCGCACTGATGTGGGCCGTGGGTGCTGGAGTGTTGAACGCCTTCCTCATCGGTTACATCGGGTTGAACCCCATCATCGCGACGTTAGGAACTAACGCTCTTTTGTTTGGAGCGATACTGGGAATTTCGGGCGGCACCCCCCGCGCGACCGCTCCTCTCCTGCGCTCCATCGCGGGCGATCGAACCTTTGGTGTTCCCAACACGATCTACTTCGCGCTGCTCGCGTTGCTGATTGTCACGGTGATCGTGAAGAAAACAGTCGCTGGGCGTCGGTTCGAAGCCTCTGGTGCGAGCAAGCCCACTGCGATGGTTATCGGTTTGAACGTCAAGGCTCACAACGGCTTGTCCTACATCTGGGCCCAGTTGCTTTACCTAGTTGGCGGGGTGCTTCTCGCCGGTGTCACCAGTCAGCCCACGGCCTATATGGGCAACAACTATCTGCTCCCGTCGGTAGCAGTTGTGGTGCTGGGTGGCACGTCGCTGCTGGGTGGTCGGGGATTCCCGTTGGCCACCGTGCTCGCAGCGTTGTTCTTGCGTCAGCTCGACCAATTCGTGCTGGCGCTCGGCGTGCCCTACGCGGTGCGCACCCTCGTGCAGGCCGCGGCGTTCGTCATTGGTGTAGCGATTTACACCATTGACTGGCGCGAGGTCCGCAGAAGGTTTCAGGAGATGAGCCGTTCATCTTCTGGGAAAGAACATTCGTAGCGCGCCTGCGCATCGGATGACAAGGCGTAACACACCGTGTTGCGCAACCAACAATGGAGGAAAGATCACATGATCACACGTCGAAGCAGAATCCTGCAGGCCCTCGCGGCTGCGGGAATCGCTGGTCTTGCTCTGACTGCCTGCAGCGCAGGTGGCGGGGGAGAGACTGCCGCAACTGACGACGCTGCCACCGAAACTGCCACGGAGGAGTCGACTGACGCCGCCGCTGGTGATGTTCCCTCGTGGTGTGGACCGGAAGAAATTACCTTCGGTCTGCTCGACGGATTCGGTGGTAACAGCTGGCGTCTTGTCACCACTGCAAGTGGTGAAGAAGAAGCCAAGAAGTGCCCCAGTGTTACCGAGTACCTCTACGCAGATGGTCAGGGTGACACCCAGAAGGCTATTTCTGACATCCAGTCCATGGTCGCGACCGGCGTTGACGCCATCGTCGTGTTCCCGGACGCTGGTGAGGCAATGTTGCCCGCCCTTCGTAGCGCTTACGAGGCTGGCGTGGTCACCGTTCCTTACCGCGTGAACCCGGGTGGCCAGGACGGCGTCGACTACGACGTCTGGATTGGAGCCGACTTCGTGCAGTCCGGTAAGGACTGGGCTGAGTGGACTCTCGAAAACTTCCCCGATGGCGCCAAGATCCTGTTCTTGAGCGGTCCTGCTGGAAACAGCCAGGGTGAAGACGAGGGTGCGGGCGCTAAGGAACTCCTGAGCGACCCGAAGTACGAATTCATCGGTGAGCAGCCCTTCGAAGTCACCAACTGGGACCCCGCACTGACCCAGCAGGTTCTTACTGCTGCGATTGCGAAGCACCCGGAGATCGACATCATCTACTCCGACTTCGGCCCGTCCCTCGTGGGAGCTCTTCCTGAGTTCACCAAGAGCGGTCGCCCGATTCCGGCACTTGCTACCTCTGACGGTAACCTCCTCGGTTGCTTCTGGCAGGAGCAGCAGGACGCTGGAAACGGCTTCGAGATGATGAGTGTTGCGACTGGTAACGACAACGTGCGTCTGGCCGTCCAGACCGCGATTGCTCTCGCTACCGGTGGTGAGGTCCCGGAGAAGGGTGACGGATTCGTCCACCCCAAGTTCGAGGACTCCATCTCGGGCACCCCGTCTGCGGTTCAGTGCCGCGACGACCTGCCGGGTGACATTTACCTCTCGGCACAGCTCGATGGCGACACTCAGGCGTCGCTGCTCAAGTAGTACCCCTTAGGTAGTTCTGGGGCGGGGGTTCGCCCCGCCCCAGAACTCACCGCCCCACAGTTTTTCGTTCACAGACAGGCTGAATAGATGGCAACCCGTACGGTCACCGACACTCCGATTCTTGAGCTCAACAACATCTCAAAGAGCTTCTCTGGTGTCCCTGCTTTGACCGATGTCACCTTTGACATACGTCCGGGTGAAGTCCACGCTCTCCTCGGTGAGAATGGTGCCGGCAAGTCCACTCTGATGAACATCGCTACAGGAACGCTTCCTCCCACTTCCGGGGAAATCCGATTTGGCGGCCAGGTCATTGACGAACTCGACCCTCACCGCTCGACTGAGTTGGGAATTGCGTTCGTCCACCAGCACCCTGCCGTCATGCCCGACCTTACGGTGCTGGAAAACATCCAGGTCGCTTTGCCCCGCTCTGTGTTTCCCAAGGGTCAGTCCGATCGAGAATTCGCTCAGGGCTTGTTGAAGACGGTCAACCTCGATGTTCCACTGAACGAACGTGTCGAAGACCTCTCGGTGGCCAATAAGCACTTGCTGGAGATTGCGAAAGCGCTCGCACTGGACCCTAAAGTCTTGGTACTCGATGAGCCCACCGCGCCGCTAGGTCAGGAATCGGTGGATCTGTTGTTCAACCTGGTGCGTCAAGCAGTCGCCGGGGGCACTTCAGTGGTTTACATCACCCACCGTTTGGCGGAGGTCCGGGAAGTCGCCACGCGTGTGACGGTCTTGCGCGATGGTTTGCACCGACAGACCTCGGCCGTGAGCGAAATCACCGATGGTGAGCTTTTGGCCCTGATCATCGGTCGCGAACTTGAATCCACTTTCCCCGCGAAACACACGGTGCCCGAGGGGGCAACGCCGAACTTGGTCATCAAGAACCTCACCGGCCACGGCTTTACCGATGTGTCGATCGAGGCTTACCCCGGCCAGATCATCGGAATCGGTGGTGTCGGGGGTAACGGCCAGAGCGCGCTCCTGAAAGCCATTGGTGGTTTGGAGTCGTTTGAGGGCAGCGTAGAAATCGGCGGACAGGTTCGCAAGTCGCGCGAGTTGCTCTCCGAAGCGGCCCTGATGCCGGCAGACCGCCAACACGAAGGCGTGATGATGCGCATGTCGGTGCGCGAAAACGCCGCCGTCGCCGCGCTGAAGAAGTTCAAGAATGGCCTATTCCTCTCTCGAAAGAAAGAAGACGAAGCGGTCAACCAGGTCTTCCAGTCTCTCTCGGTGAAGACTCCTTCTAACGAGGCCCTTGTCTCCGCGCTCTCTGGTGGTAACCAGCAGAAAGTCGTGATGTCGCGGGCACTGCTATCCGACCCGCTCATTGTCTTGGCGGATGAGCCCACTCAGGGTGTCGACGTGGGTGCCCGTGCCGAGTTGTATCAAATCCTTCGGGACGTGTCGAAGTCGGGTATTCCCGTCATCATCTCCTCCTCGGATGCGAAAGAACTCGAAGGATTGTGTGACACCGTCTACGTTCTCTCCCGCGGTCACGTGGTGAGTGAATTGCGCGGTGACGCCATCACGGAAGAGAACATGATCAGCGCCGCGGTGACGTCCACCACTCAGGTCGTGGACTTACGCAAGGCGGAAGAGGAGGAGAAAAAGCGCAAGCGCAATTCCTTCTCCGCAAAAGCGTGGCGATTTGCTCGGGGTGACTACGCCCCATCGGCCCTACTTCTTCTGGTGATGCTCGGGTTGGGCGCCTACATTTTGAGCACCAACGACAAGTATTTGAATGCCTTCAACATCTCGTCGATGCTGCTATTGGCCACGGCTCTGGGATTCATTGCGTTGGGCCAAACCATCGCCCTTCTGACCGGAGGACTGGATCTATCTGTAGGGCCGCTCGCCGGTTTGCTGGTCGTGGTGATCTCTTTCTTCGCCACAGACGGTTTCACGGTGGGCTCGCTGCTCCTGGGCTTCCTTGCGATGATGGCGGTGTCGATGGCGGTCGGATTCGTCAACGGATCTCTCATTAGGTTTGTGCGATTCACCGCGGTCGCGGCCACATTGGGTACCTATATCGCTTTGCAGGGCTTCAGCTTCGTGTTGCGGGATGCTCCAGATGGATTTATCAACATCGACATCACGGCCGCGATCACCTACAAGCTCGGACCGATTCCTGTCGCGTTCATCGCGCTAGTCATTGCCGCTGTCTTGATGGAGTGGCTATTGCGCAGCCGGCCCTGGGGATGGCGTTTGCGGGCAGTGGGTTCGGAAGAGGAGGCTGCCCGTCGTGTCGGTGTTCCCACCAACCGCACCGTGATTGTGGGCTACATGCTCACGTCGTTCTTCACGTTCTTCGGAGCCATAATGCTCATGGCACAGCTCGGTATTGGTGACCCCTCACAGGGCATCGGTTACACCCTCTCCAGCATCACCGCGGTGGTCTTGGGAGGCACGAGCCTGCTCGGTGGCCGAGGAAGCTTCATCGGGACCCTGTTTGGTTCGCTGTTGTTGATCCAGGTACTCAACGCCACCGTGTTCTTGGGACTCGACCAGACCTGGCAGTACATCCTGCAGGGCCTGTTGATTCTGATTGCCGCAATTGTCTACTCGGTGGCGCGTTCGCGCCGCCGGTAGTACTGACCACGGGCCGGTAAAGCGCTGTTTTTGCCGAGTCTGACCATACGATAGAGGGGAGTTAGTAGCCGTGAGCAGTGAAGCCGCGTCCAGCTTCCCGGTCGCTACAGTGACGGAGCAGCCCTTGCATCTCGATCTTGGCAGTGAACTTCGCAAGATTCGTGAGTCCAAAAAGCTGAGCCTGAGAAGTGTCGCCACCGCCGTGGGGGTGTCGCCCAGCCTCCTTTCCCAAGTAGAAACCGGCAAGACGCAACCCTCGGTATCGACTCTCTATGCCCTGGTCAACCACCTGGGGGTGTCGTTAGATGGCCTGATGGGTCAACACCGCCCCAGTGCCGTTGAGCAGGCTCCTGCTGAAAACCACAATCAGGCTTCATTCACTGGCTCCAGCGGCGGAAATGGGTCGAACGGCGTTGTGCAGCGCGGCACGAACAATCCCGTCATTGAGATGGAAAACGGGGTGACGTGGGAGCGTCTTGCCGATGGTGGCAGTGACGTTGCGGACCCTCTGATCGTCACCTACGCCCCGGGGGCGTCGAGCTCGGTTGAAGGCAAGTTGATGCGCCACTCAGCGCTCGAGTATGGCTGCATCACTGAGGGCCAGCTCGTATTGAAAATCGACTTCGAAGAATATGTGTTGAACACTGGAGATTCGTTCTGTTTCGACGCGATGCGCCCGCACATGTATCACAACCGTTCGAACCAAATTGCCAAGGGTATGTGGTTTGTGATCGGTCGACGCGAGATGGCTTACAAGACACTCTCTGATCTTGGACTCGAAGATTTAGCCGAGGAGCGTCAGATTAAGTCCGCTGTCGACGTGCTCGAAGCGATGAAAACTCAGCGCCCGGTCTAGACCGCGGAGTATTTCGTGACAGCACCAACGACCGTTATCGTGGTTCTGACCCCCCTTCCTGGTCGCACCCGCGATGTAGTCGAAACAGTTGACGCGGAAATCAGGAAGATTCGGCGGACGAATGGCTGCGAGCTCTACGACATGTTTCAACGCGTCGACGGTGCAGTCATCTTGATTGAACGCTGGCGAGACAGAGAAACCTGGCAGGCGCACTTTGAGACCCTAGCAATTGCGCGCCTCAAGGACGGCCTCACTCCGCTCTTAGCAACGCCCGCTGAGCGGTGGGAGATGTATTCCTCTTAGTACTCGTTTGCCACGAATAATTCTTGTGCGGGGAAGCGGGTGAGGACTTCGGCGCCCTTCGCAGTGACGACGACTTCCTCTTCAATTCGAGCTGCTGAGAACCCGTCGCTGGCAGGGCAATACGTCTCGAGAGCGAAGACCATGCCTTCTTTGATCTCGACGGGCTCGTTCAGGCTGTTCAGGCGGGAAATGATAGGGCGCTCGTGCAGCCCCAGGCCCAAACCGTGGCCAAATTGGAGGCCGAACGCGGCCATTTCGTTCGCAAAACCGAACTCACCCGCTTTTGGCCACAGTTTGGCGATGTCGTCTGTTCCCACACCGGGCTTGACCGCCTGAATGGCAACGTCCATCCATTCACGGGCGATCTTGTAGGCATCGCGCTGCGAATCAGTCGCACTTCCCACACCAAAGGTGCGGTAGTAGCAGGTGCGGTAGCCGTTGAACGAGTGAATGATGTCGAAGAACGCCTGGTCGCCAGGTCGAATGATGCGGTCGGTGAAGTTGTGGGGGTGAGGGTTGCACCGCTCTCCTGAAATCGCGTTGATGGCTTCCACCTGGTCAGAGCCCATTTCATAGAGGCGCTTATTTGCAAGAGCGACGATTTCGTTCTCGCGGATACCGGGCTTCAACACGTCGACGATGTTTTGGTAGACACCGTCCACCATTGCGGCAGCTTGGCTCAACAGAATGATTTCGTCGCGAGATTTGATTTCGCGAGCATCCAGCATTAGCTGCTGCGCATCCACAACTTTGAGGCCTTGACGCTCCATCTCAAACAAAAACGGAGGTTCGACGATGTCCATACCCACGGGCATGTCGGCCACCCCAAAGTCTTCGAGCAGACCCTTAATTTCCTTTACGGCCTCTCGCATCAGTCCGGCAGATGGCGCCACAGCTCCACGCATACCAAGCATTCCGGCACGCCAGTTGTCATCATCGACCCACTGGGAATACATCTTGTGGTGCTTCACGGCCGAGCCAAAGTCCCATAGATAGGGGTCTTGACCGCGCGCGAGAAGCGCATAGCGGGTCATCTTGTCGCCCAGCGCCCCACCAATCCACGTTTGGGTGGTGTAGCGGATGTTATAGAAGTCAAACAGCAGGAAGGCGCCACATTCGCTTGCCTCGAGCGAGGCCTTAGCGCGATCGATGCGGTACTTACGCAGTCGATCAAAGTCGACACGCTCTTCGTAGTCGACTCCCATGTGCCCCGGGGTGGGGATGGAGCGGTTTGGGTCAAGCGCCATTTTCGGGTTCCAATCCGTCGGTAATCGGCGAGTTCTCCGAGGTGAGCTCCATGCCCGCTTCCTTTGCCACGCGCAAAATCAACGTGGCGAAATCATCCTCGGTGTTTCCGTGGTCCACTTCGTCCGCGACGATGTCGCGAGTTGCTTGGGCGATCGGCATTGACACCCCAAGCTTCTGGGCCGCATCGAGGCCAAGATCGAAGTCCTTTTGCAACAGGGGCATGGTGAAGGTGGCCGCGAAGTCAAGGTTGACCATGGCGGGCGACTTGTACTTGGTGAATACCGAACCCATGACGGAGTCGTTAAGGAAGTTCAGGAAGGCTTCGCGCGTCACGCCGCCCTTCTCCGCCAGAACCGTAATTTCAGCAACAGACTGGGTGACTACACCAAGCAGCACGTTGTGGGCAATCTTTACGAGACGCGCGACTTCGCCTTCACCGACATAGGTGACTCCGCGGCCAAAGTGAGCGATGACCGGCGCAACTGCCTCGTAGGCGGCTATAGGGCCAGAGACCGCTACGGTGAGCTTTCCTGCGGCGATAACGGCAGGGTTTCCACTCACGGGGGTGGCGAGAAATTCTGAGCCCTTAGCGTTTGCTGCTGCGCGAATCTTTTCTGATGCTTCAACGGAGACAGTCGACGAGTCCGCGATGTACTTGGGCGCATTGTTGCCCGTAAGAAGGCCTCCGTCGCCCAGCATGACGTGTTCGAGGTCCTTATTGGCAGACACCATGCTGAACACTAGGTCACGGTCAGAGAGCTCGACGGGGGAGTCGACGATGGTCGCGCCTAATTCAGTGAGGGGTTCTGCTTTCGCCCTCGTGCGGTTGTACACCGCGACGTCGTAGCCAGCGCGGAGCAGGCGAGTGGCGAGCTGGTAGCCCATGCGTCCAGCGCCAATCCATCCAATGGTCAAGTTCTCAGAGCTCATAGTGGGCGATCTTCCTGGTAAGTGGTCGTCTGAAGTAGGTGGCGATTGTCGACCAGGCCCCTTCGCCACCTGGTTTTCTCCGGTGAAGCGACCGAATGTCAAAGGGGCCGAAACCGAACGCAATCGATTGCGTAAAACAGTACTCTGATTGGCCCCGTGTGTCAACAAGACGGGGCTCTGATTGGGGCCAGCCTTACTGCTTAGTCGGTTTCTTGGCGGGTCCTGTTGAACCGCGGGTGACCAAGGAAACTGGAAGGGTAACCACCACTTGGTCTTTCTTGTCGTTTTGGATAGCGTCCACCAGCAAACGCGCTGATTCTGTTCCAATTTCCTCGAGAGGAACTTTGATGGTGGTGAGGCCAGGACTGAATTCTTCCGCAAATGGCATGTCGTTGAAGCCGATTACCGAGATGTCATCAGGGCATGAAAGTCCGTGGCGTCTTATGGATCTCAATGCGCCCAGGGCCAACAAGTCATTACTCGCCTGTACAGCCGTGAACGATTGACGGGCGGCGAGAAGCGTGTCCATGGCTCCTTCGCCCTCCGAAGCAGTAAGGGCTCCTGCGCTCACCACTTGATATCGGATTTTCGCGTCCTCACAGGCGCGGGTGAAGGCCTCTCTACGGTTGTGCGAGGTTGAGTAGTTGTCTGGCCCTGCAATGTGAACGATGGTCTTGTGCCCAAGTTTCTTCAGGTAATGCACTGCAGTCGTAATACCGCTGAAATCATCGCCTGTAACGTGGGGATAGGGGGTTCCGCCACCTCCGCGGTTCGCCATCACCGCCGTAACGCCTTGTTCGTAGAGGTCGGGCAGCATGGAGTGATTGTCGATACCGGTAGCGATGATGAGGCCGTCGACTCTACGCTCTAGAAGGGAAGTGACGGTGGCCCTCTCCAGGGGTTCTTTTCCATCCGTGTTCGCGAGAAGCGCGGTATAGCCTCGGGGAGCCAAGTAGTTTTCAATTCCTCGAATCATGGGCGGAAATATCGGGTTCGTGAGGTCAGGAATAATCACCCCCACGGTCATCGTGAGGTTTGTCCGGAGGCTTCGCGCCATAGCGTTTGGCACGTAGCCCAGCGCCTTAGCGGCCTTCTGCACCCGCTTCACCGTGGCGGCGCTGACTTGAGATTGGGTGGCCGAATTGAGGGCACGTGAGACCGTTGCAGGGTGCACTCCCGCAGAGCGCGCCACATCGGCAATGGTGATCGGCTTAGACATACCTACACCTTAACTTTCTTGTTTCTGCGTGTGGCGTCGGACTTGAGGCACTTGTTCCCCGCCCAACTCACTGAGCGTAGAACAATCGATTGCAAATTTCTAGCCTTTTTGAGCTCGTGCTGGCCCACAAAACAGTTTGGGGGCCGAGCTGCGCTCGGCCCCCAACCGTGTGTGGTGTTGTGCCTACTTCGAGTAGTACTCGTAGTGAGGGCCACGCCATAGCGGGTTGACCGTGAAGTCCTCCAGCCAGGTGCGGTAAGGGAAGGCGAGGCCTTCCTGAGCCGCGTATACCCACATCGGGTCCTCATACAGCAGCTGCTGAAGCTCCGAGTAGATGGCCAGACGCTCATCCGGGTTCACAGTCGCCTTACCGGCATCAATCAGCTCGGCAATCCGGTCCGGGTCCTCATAGGCGTCACGCATGCCGTGCTTTTCACCCCAGTCACCGTCTGGGTGCTGGTGCGGGTCGAAGAACTGGTGCGGGTCAGCTCCCGGGTCGGCGTTCTTTACCCAGAGGGCAAACGGCACGGGGTCCGCACCCAGGTTCTCGTCGAACTGGGTCTCCGCTTGGCTGACGACGTTGACGCGGAAGTTGGGGTTCAACTTCTCAATACCGTCCTTCATCAACAGGGCAACACCCTCGAACTCGGGCTCTCCGGCCTGGACCAGTACGGAGACGGTGAAGCCTTCCTCCCAGTACGGAGTCTGCTCCATCAGCTCTGCTGCCTTGTCAAGGTCGTACTCGTAGATGGGAGCGTTCTCGTCATACCCAAACACACCCTGGGGGATGTAGGAGGTGTAACGAGCACCGTATCCGTCGAGGAACGAGTTGATGTAGGTGTCGTAGTCAAACGCGTAGTTGAACGCCTGACGGATGCGCTTGTCAGCGAAGAAGTCGGCGGGAATCGTGTCGCTCGCCGGCAGGTTGTCCGAGCGCATGTTGAAGCCAAGGTGAATCGGCTCCAGCAAAAGGCCGCCCTCGAAGATGGCGACGCCCTCGACACCTTCGACGTCGGTGACGTTCGAGGGGGAGAGGTCGATGATGTCCGCGTCACCTGCCTGCAAAGCAAGCACACGTGAACTCTCCTCGGGGGTGATGTCCCAACGGACAGCAGCCCTGGCGTTGTCGCCCCAGTAGTCCTCGAAGATTTCCATCGTCAACGACTCTCCGCGACGCCATTCTCCGAAGGTGTAGGGACCAGTTCCGACCATGTTGGCGTCCATCCACTCGCTCGGGGTGTCGGCCTCAACGCCACCGTTTGCTTCCACAGCCTCGGGGCTTACCACTGAAGCAGCGGGGTTGAGCACCACGGAGTAGAGGAACGATGCGTCGGGTTCAATCAGCTGCACCTCGATAGTGAAGTCATCGATGGCGACGACCGATTCAATGGAGTCGACTAGTGCCCCAGCCTGACCTTCAGGCAGGTTCATCGTCATCACGCGCTCCCATGAGTACACGACGTCCTCGGCGGTGAAGTCAGTTCCGTCGTGGAACACCACGCCCTCACGGAGAGGGAAGGTGTAGGTGAGGCGGTCTTCACTCACCAGGCCATTCTCGGTGGTCGGAACTTCAGTTGCGAGAGAGGGGATGAGATCTGGGCCCTCGGGGCCCACATCTACCAAGCGCTCGTAAACGTTGTCGATAAAGGCCTCACCCTTCTCTCCTTGCTCCGCGCGAGCGGGGTCCAAGCTGGCGGGTTCACCGTTTTGGTGGTGAACAATCACACCGGCGTTGCGGATTTCACCGCTGCTCGCCGCGCCGCCGCCTGCAGAGCTGCAAGCGGAGAGGACGAGACCGAGTGCTGCGACTCCCGCGGCGACGGCCATGCCTCTTGGCCGAACACCGAGAAAAGCGGCATCGCTCTTCATTTCAGTACCCATATTTCTTACCTTTCTATTGTGATTTGTTCGAATCGAGTTCGGGAAGGGCGCCTAGCTGTTGCGTCCTCGTGCAGGAAGACCAACGGCCTTCCTGCATTTGTTCGAGCTCTGCGTCTGAAACCTCGACAAAGCTCATGTCAACCGAGGCGCCCTCGACGGCTACTGGCCTATCCAGCGCGTCGTGGGCAGACAATTGACCAACCCGTGTGGCAAATTGTGTTGCCGAATCGGCTTGGTCAAATTCAATTCGCACTGAGAAATCACTCGAGCGCTGCACGCGAGTGATGGTCTCAAAAAGGACGGGAGCGTGGCGTTCTGTGTCGGTAAGTACGTCGTCTACCGACCAACCGCATTCCGCCTTCGCTAAGGGGCAACGCGGGTGGAGGCGGCATCCTCGTGGCGGGTTAATGGGGTTGGGGACAGTGCCGGAGAGATCCCACTTTTCGCGCTCGTCATCGTCTTCCAGGGATGGGTTTGAATCGCGAAGAATGCGAGTGTAGGGGTGGAGAGGGTTGTTGAAGACGTCTGCGGTGGGGCCAAATTCAGCGATTTGACCTAGATACATCACGGCGATGCTGTCGGCCATGTGCTGCACCACACCCAGATCGTGGGTGATGAAGAGATAGGTCAGGCCCATGTCC
>Ga0233450_10003965_pt1 | contig 13650 bp, 9 predicted proteins | sample 011ome_30_FD_189956 | JGI IMG/M metagenome (GOLD analysis project Ga0233450, IMG submission 189956) | Coastal salt marsh microbial communities from the Groves Creek Marsh, Skidaway Island, Georgia - 011501CT (spades assembly) | ecosystem: Environmental > Aquatic > Marine > Intertidal zone > Salt... | reverse complement strand
TGACCTTGGTCTTGAAGTTGAAGGAATAAGCGAATTTGAATCTGTAAAAGGCGGATTACAAGGAGTGATCGTAGGAGAAGTGTTAAGTTGTCAAAAACACCCCAATGCGGATCGATTAAGCGTTACCACTGTTTCTATTGGTGGTGATGAACCGATTCAAATCGTATGTGGAGCTCCCAATGTAGCAAAAGGACAAAAAGTTCCTGTTGCAACCGTTGGAACAACCCTATACACCCCTGAAGGTGAATCTTGGGTAATAAAAAAAGGTAAAATAAGAGGAGAACTAAGTCAAGGGATGATCTGTGCAGAAGATGAAATTGGTTTAGGAAAGTCTCACGATGGCATTATGGTGCTCGATGCAGCGCTAACACCTGGAACCCCATGCAATCAAGTATTTAAAGTTGAACGCGATCAAATCTTTGATATAGGGCTTACTCCTAACCGATCTGATGCGATGAGTCATTTTGGTGTAGCAAGAGATTTAAGAGCAGGATTGATTCAACAAGGAATCAGTAAAGGTTTAATTACTCCTTCCGTAACAAGTTTTACAAGGGATAATAGAAACTTGCAAATTCCAATTGAAGTAAAAAATCCAGAGCTAGCCCCTAGATACTGTGGGCTAACTATTACTGATGTAACAATTAAACCAAGTCCAAGTTGGCTTCAAAATAGATTAAAAGCTATAGGAATTAATCCAAAAAACAATGTAGTAGATTGTACGAACTATGTGCTTCACGAATTAGGTCAACCATTACATGCTTTTGATGCCGATAAAATTAAAGGGAATAAAATTATTGTAAAAACACTTGACTCAGGAACAAAATTCACAACCCTAGATGATATAGAACGTAGCTTAGATGCTGAAGATTTAATGATCTGTGATGCAGAAAAACCACTTTGTATTGCCGGAGTTTTTGGAGGTAAAAATTCAGGAGTTACTGAAGAAACTACAACACTATTTTTAGAGTCTGCGTACTTCAACCCCGTAAGTGTTCGAAAAACAGCTAAACGACATGGACTTAATACGGATGCTTCTTTTAGGTTTGAACGTGGTATCGATATTGACATGGTTGACTATGCTCTCAAAAGAGCCGCTTTATTAATTAAAGAATTAGCTGGTGGTACCATATCTTCTGAAATTGAGGACCTTTATCCAAAAAAGAAAGAGGATCATCAAGTATTTTTAACCTTTGATCGAATTAACTCTTTAATAGGTCAACAAATACCTAGAGAAGTCATTAAATCTATTTTAACCTCTTTAGAAATCAAAGTTAATAATGTCACCGAATCAGGTATGGGACTTACCATTCCTTTTTACAGAACTGATGTTCAACGGGAAGTTGATGTCATTGAAGAAATACTTAGAGTTTATGGCTATAACAATATCGAATTTAGCACAAAGGTCAACGCCTCCACTGCAAAAATGACAGCTTTTGATGATCATAAAGTTCAAAATAAAATTGGTAATTTATTAGCTTCCCAAGGCTTTTTTGAAATTATGACCAATAGCCTTTCCTCTGAAAAATATAAGGATTTACTCCCTATTGAGGGAGCTGCGGTTCGTATGCTCAACCCCTTATCTGGTGATTTATCAACTCTCAGAACAACAATGTTATTCACAGGATTAGAAGCTGTTAATTATAACATTAATAGAAAAAAATCCAATCTCAAATTATTTGAATATGGAAAAACTTACCGCGTTAATAAGGATTCGTATCAAGAACAAAAACATTTAGCAATTTACATTACTGGAAACAGAGAGATTGATTCATGGAATAGTTTAGAACGTAAATCTGATTTCTTTTATTTAAAATCAATCGTTGAAAATACCCTAGAACGATTAGGCATTAAATTCAATAAGATTCAACAAGCCGCTACCCACACATTTTCTGAAGGATTATCCTATGCCTATAAAAAGAAAGAAGTGGTGAGCTTTGGGGTGGTTAACAAAAACTTAATTAATGGGTTTGATTGTAAACAACAGATACTCTTTGCAGATTTTAATTGGGATAACATACTAAGTTTACTTCCTAAAACCGAATTAAAGTTCAAAGAAATTCCAAAATATCCAGCTGTAAAACGAGATTTTGCATTGCTTTTACCTGAACAACATCAATTTGATAGTCTTAAAGAAGCAGCTTTTAATACGGAGCGAAAATTCTTGAAAGAAGTAACCTTATTTGATGTGTATACTGGTAAAAACCTTCCTAAAGGCACCAAGTCTTATGGACTAAGTTTCACATTATTAGATGAGGAAAAAACTCTTGCCGACAAACAAATCGACAAGATTATGAATAAGCTACAACAGACCTTCGAGAATCAATTTGATGCACAGCTAAGATAATTAGCTGTACATCTTTTCTCGTTGTTCTTTGATGTCTTTATCGTTCATATACTCATCAAAACTCAAATACCTATCAATGATTCCTTTTGGGGTAAGCTCAATGACTCTGTTAGCGACTGTTTGAGCGAATTCATGATCATGAGTAGTTAGCAACACTGTTCCCTTGAAATTCTTAAGTGAATTGTTAAAGGCCGTAATACTCTCTAAATCTAAGTGGTTAGTAGGTTCGTCTAACATTAAAACATTCGCACGAAACATCATCATTCTACTTAACATACAACGCACTTTTTCTCCTCCAGATAGTACGGTTGATTTTTTAAGAGCTTCTTCTCCACTAAAGAGCATTTTTCCTAAAAAACCACGAACATAAACTTCTTCTCGTTCTTCCTCGGTTTTAGCCCATTGACGTAACCAATCAACAAGACTAATCGGTTCATTAAAGAAATCACTATTGTCCAAAGGAAGGTATGACTGAAGTGTTGTGATTCCCCACTGATAGGATCCACTATCGGCAGTTTTATTACCATTAACAATTTGATAAAATGCGGTTGTGGCTCTAGCATCTTTGGAAATAACGGCAACCTTATCACCTTTGGCAAGGTTAATACTAACATCCTTAAATAATAAATCTCCATCTTCTGAGCTGGCTGCTAAATTTTCAATGTTAAGAATTTGATCACCAGCTTCTCGTTCACGCTCAAATATAATGGCAGGATATCTTCTACTTGAAGGTTTTATTTCAGCAACATTTAATTTTTCTAGCATCTTCTTTCTTGAAGTCGCTTGTTTACTTTTTGCAACATTGGCACTAAAACGTGAAATAAATTCTTGTAGTTCTTTAGCCTTCTCTTCTGCTTTCTTATTTTGCTGAGCTCGTTGTCTTGCTGCTAATTGACTACTCTCATACCAGAACGTATAGTTTCCTGAAAAGAGATTTATTTTTCCAAAATCGATATCTGCAATATGTGTACAAACGGCGTCTAAGAAGTGACGGTCGTGAGATACCACAATAACTGTATTTTCATAATCAGCAAGAAAATTTTCTAACCAATTAATGGTTTCATAATCCAAATCGTTGGTAGGCTCATCCATAATTAACACATCTGGATTGCCGAAAAGGGCCTGAGCTAATAGTATACGAACCTTTAACTTAGGATCCACATCACTCATTAAACTATAGTGACTATCTTCTTTAATTCCTAAATTAGATAGCATAGCAGCTGCTTCTGAATCAGCATTCCACCCATTCATCTCCTCAAATTGCACCTGTAATTCTCCGATTTTATCTGCATTTTCATCGGTGTAATCAGCATATAGAGCGTCAATTTCATTCTTTATTTTATACAATATTTTATTTCCTTTTAATACCGTATCAAGTACCGTATCACTATCATAGGCATTGTGATTTTGCTCTAAAATAGACATCCGTTTTCCTGGTTCCAAATGAACATGTCCGGAGGTACTGTCTTGCTGTCCGGAAATAACTTTTAAAAAAGTAGATTTTCCAGCCCCATTTGCTCCGATAATACCGTAGCAATTGCCTTGAGTAAAACTAACATTGACTTCGTCAAATAAGATGCGTTTTCCAAACTGAATGGATAAATTAGAAACTGATAACATAGTGAAAAATTTGTGCAAAAATAAACATTAAAACTGCTGCAGCAATAGCATTTTTAACAAATTAAACGTTACGTCTTTTAACGACCTATTAACATAGCGCTAATTACAACTGTAGTAACTTTGAATATACAAAACTAATAACCTACAATTGAAAGTATTAAGCTTACTTATTGGAATAGTGTTGATGATCAGTTGCGGTAGTATTGACAAAACAAGCTCCAATGTTTATATTGGTGGTGAAATTGTTAATCCCACTTCTGAATACCTCCTCTTATACAAAAATGATAAGGTAATCGATTCTGCTAGGCTCGATCACAATAATCGTTTTAAAATTAAATTCAATGATCTAGACGAAGGGCTTTATAATTTCTATCATGAGCCTGAATTTAATTACATCTATTTACAAAAGGGAGACAGTCTTAATATGAGATTGAATACCCTAGCATTTGATGAATCATTAGTTTTCTCTGGACGAGGTTCAGAGGTCAATAACTTTCTTGTGGAATTACTACTGCAACGAGAAGAGGAAGAACATCAAATGAACGCTATATATGATTTAGATCCCATTACATTTGATTTAAGAATCAAAGAATTACGAGCTAAAAAACTTCAATTGCTCGAAGCCATCAAAAATGACATTGATCTTAGTAATAAAGCAATTGATATTGTTAAAGCCTCAATTGATTACAATGTATATGTCTTCAAAGAAAAATATCCGTTCTTTCATAAATTTAACAGTGGAAAACACGATCACATAGAACTTCCAAATGAATTTTACAATTATCGTAAAACATTAAAAATAAACAATAAAGACCTCTACTTCTATAGTCCCTATTATAGTTATATGAAGTATCAATTAGGCAATCTTGCCTTTTTAAATTGTCGTGATCAATGTTCTCAACCCATTGAAAAAAATCAAATACTTCATTTTAACCAGCATAAATTGGTTGTTATTGACTCCCTCAGAATTGATAAACGATTAAAAGATAATCTTTTCAGAAATGTAGCTATTCAATACTTTATTAAATCTAGAGATTCCAAATCAAACATGGAAGAGTTCAATAGGAGTTTTATTAAGTACTCTTCTTCCAACGAACATTTTGATGAAATAGAAGAAATCTACACAAATATAAGTAACCTTCAGCCTAATAAAGTAGTACCAAATATTGAACTCATTTCTTATGAGGGAGTAAACACTGACTTAAATACCTTATCTAAAAATAAAAAACTAGTACTTTATTTTTGGTCACCTGCTTACGAATCAAATTTCTACAAGATTCAAGAACGAGTGAGGCTGCTTGAAAAAAAATACCCAGAGTATACCTTTATCGGTATAAGTTCGCATGATAATGATTACCGTTGGCGTTCACTAATTAGAACTTCTAATTTAAGTAAAGAATTACAATTTTATACGCCACAATTAGAAATACAAAATCGCCTTGTAATAGATAACCCATACAAAAGTATTATTATACATGACGGTCGTATAGAAGATGCTTTCGCTAATCTTCTAACTTCATTTTAAAAATTTAGTTTCCTTTTTGGTAGTCCGCTAAAAATTGAGCTAAGCCACTATCGGTTAAAGGATGTTTAAGTAATCCTGTAATTGATGAAAGTGGACCTGTCATTACATCGGCTCCAATTTTAGCACAATCAATTACATGCATCGTATGACGAACAGAGGCTGCTAAGATTTCTGTTCCGAAAGAATAATTATCATAGATGTGACGAATTTCTGCAATAAGGTTTAATCCGTCAGTAGAGATATCATCTAAACGTCCGATAAAAGGTGAAACATATGTGGCTCCGGCTTTTGCAGCCAATAATGCTTGTCCTGAAGAAAATACCAACGTCACATTTGTTTTAATTCCTTTTGAAGAAAAATACTTACACGCTTTAATACCATCTTTAATCATTGGGAGCTTAATAACGATTTGATCATGAAGCGCAGCAAGCTCTTCCCCTTCCTTTACCATACCCTCATAGTCTGTAGCAATTACTTCCGCTGAAACATCACCATCAACTATATTACAGATAGCTACATAGTGGTTTAGGATATTTTCTCTTCCAGTTATTCCTTCTTTAGCCATTAAAGAGGGGTTGGTGGTTACTCCGTCTAAGATACCTAAAGCCTGAGCTTCTTTAATTTGGTCTAAGTTAGCAGTATCGATAAAAAATTTCATAGGATTGGTTTTAAATTTGCTTCAAAGATAGAACATCTATTGAATACTTATTGTTGAATTTATGCATTAATATTAACTATATTATGACATCTTATAATGATTCATCAACATACGTTCGTACATTTTTGATGGTAAAAGTTTCTTTAGAGTTAACGATAGTTTTTGCAATGGACTACCAACCACATAATGAACCTTTGGGTTTTTTAAATTGATAATCTGTCCCACCTTCTTAGCTACCGCAATTGGATCTTTTCCAGATTTTACATGATGATTCATCTGATCTAAAACGAATTCATATTGTGGATGATAAGGTGATGTCTCATCAACCTTAGTATGAAATCTTCCTGCAGCAATATTCGTTTCAAAATCTCCTGGAGCTAAAGCACACATGGAAATTCCAAAAGCTTTAAGTTCCATTCTATAAGCCTCAGTTATCATTTCAAATGCAGATTTTGAGGCAGAATAAATTCCTCGATAGGGTAACCCCATAAAACCTGCTACTGAGGTGATATTAATAATCAATCCTATTTTTTGAGATCTCATAGAAGGGAGCACAGCATTGATCACACGTATAGGTCCCTTGAAATTCGTATCCATAACTCGGTCTACTTCATCTAAAGGAGTTTCTTCTAACGCTCCAGTAATCCCCATACCAGCATTGTTTATTAAAACATCTATCTTACCCTCTTGATCTAAAAGTTTACTCACACAGCGATCAATGCTTTCTTGGTGTCTAACATCTAGGGAAACTAAAGGAAATTCATGATGATCAGGATAATTTTTTGGATTTCTAGCAGTTCCATATACCTTAAAACCCTTTTGGGCCAAATATACCCCAATGGATTTACCTATTCCTGAAGAAGCTCCAGTAATCAATACAACTTTACTCATGTGATTTGATTTAGTAGTAGCAAAATAAGTAAAACTCTGTTGACTACCATAAAAGAAAAGAAGAAATAAAAAAGGGCAAGCGATCTACATCGCACCGCTACAACCCCATACCCTTGCTGCGTTCCCACCCTGGGGGATTCTGGGGGAGCTGGTCGTGTAGGACTTGCCCAATGCAAATATACAGTCTTTTAAATTTTGAACAATCGTTTTACATCCTTAATTTTAACTTTTTTAAACCTCTTAACGTAATTTCATGAAACTGTTCAAGTTAATCATACTCTTTTTTGGAGTATTAAGTGTATCCTGTGGAAGTTCGGTAACGAACACCAAAATATTTGAATTGGAATTAGTACCCCATAAAAAATCATATCAGTTGGGAGAAAAATTGAAAGTGAAATTCAAAAACCCCGAACACCATCAAATTGAAAACATTCGATTTAAATTAAACAATAAGTCCCTTAGCTTTACAAATGATAGCATACAGCTCTTTACAGAACAATTGGGTAATGTTAAATTATCCTTTGAAATTGAGTACAATGGCACCATCTATAAGGATGCTAAAAACATACAAGTATTTAATAACAACCCCCCTAAGATCTATACTTATGAGCTTGTGGCTACCTACCCCCATGATCAAACTGCCTATACACAGGGATTAGAGTTTTATAAGGGAGACCTCTATGAGAGCACTGGACTTAGAGGAGAATCATCTCTAAGGAAAGTCAATTATAAGACTGGGGAGGTTGTTCAAAAGATAGAGTTAAATCCCTCTATTTTTGGTGAAGGAATCACCATAATCAACGATACCATATATATGTTAACTTGGCAGTCAAAAATAGGATACTTATTCGATTTAAATTTTAATAAAATTGGAGAGTTCAATTACGGACAGAGCAAAGAAGGTTGGGGACTCACTCATGATGAGCATAAAATATTCAAGAGTGATGGGACTCAAAATATTTGGCTATTAAATACTAAAAATCTTACAGAGGAAAACAAGTTACAAACAGTAACCAACAAGTCATTCTTTAACAACACCAACGAGTTAGAGTACGTTGATGGTAAAATTTATGCAAATGTTTACCAAAAAGAAAGTATGATGATCATTGATGCTACTTCAGGTGCAATAGAGGGAGTTATTAACTTTGGAGGACTAAAAGATAGGGTTACAAAACATCCTTCACTTGATGTTCTTAATGGAGTGGCTTACCATCTAGAGCGTAAAACCTTTTTTGTGACAGGAAAAAAATGGGACAAACTATTCGAAGTGAGAATCATAGAAAAGTAGTCAAATCCTTTCTATGATTAACCATAAAAAAAGCGCTTTAGTTCTTACCTAAAGCGCTCTTTTTTTTCGATTATCTGAAGTTATGCAACAAAAAGAGGTCTGTTTGACATCAATTCATTCACTTGTGTTCTAACTGCTGCAATCACAGTTTCATCTTCTTTATTGGAAAGCACCTGGTCAATTAAAGAAACAATCGTTTCCATATCAGCTTCCTTTAATCCTCTTGTAGTAATTGCTGCAGTTCCAAAACGGATTCCAGAGGTCACAAATGGAGATTTGTCATCAAATGGAACCATATTTTTATTTGACGTAATATCAGCTTTCACTAATACTGCCTCAGCTTCCTTACCAGTAATTCCTTTATTTCTAAGATCTATTAACATCATATGATTATCTGTACCACCAGAAATAATATCATAACCTCTTTCAACAAATGCTGTAGCCATTGCTTGTGCATTGTTACGCACTTGAATCACATAATGTAAGTATTCATCTGTTAAAGCCTCTCCAAAGGCAATTGCTTTAGCAGCTATGATATGTTCTAGAGGTCCTCCTTGATTTCCTGGAAATACAGCTAAATTTAATAACGCAGACATTTTTCTTGGAGTACCATCTTTTAAAGTAATACCAAATGGATTATCAAAGTCCTTACCCATTACGATCAAACCTCCTCTAGGGCCTCTAAGTGTTTTATGCGTTGTGGTAGTAACAAAATGACAATGTGGAATTGGATCGCTTAAAATTCCTTTAGCAATCAATCCTGCAGGATGGGCAATATCCGCCAAAAGCAAAGCTCCAACAGAATCTGCAATTGCTCTGAACCGTTGATAATCAATTTCTCTTGAATAAGCAGAGGCTCCTGCGATAATTAATTTTGGTTGTTCTTTTTCAGCTATGGCTTGAATACGATCATAATTTAAACGACCAGTCTCTTTTTCAACACCATAAAAAACAGGATTATAAAGTTTTCCAGAAAAGTTAACAGGAGATCCATGCGTTAAATGTCCACCATGGGAAAGATCAAATCCTAAGATGGTATCACCTGGTTTTAGACATGCGTGAAAAACAGCAGCATTAGCTTGAGAACCAGAATGTGGTTGAACGTTCGCATATTCAGCTCCGAAAAGTTCACATGCTCTATCAATAGCCAATTGTTCAATTTTATCAACAACCTGACATCCACCATAATAACGTTTCTCCGGATAACCCTCAGCATATTTATTAGTTAACACACTACCTGCAGCTTCCATCACTTGTGAGCTAACAAAGTTTTCAGAGGCGATGAGTTCCAATCCTTCTAATTGGCGTTTTTCTTCCTCCTTTATAAGATCGAAAATAATTTGATCACGTTCCATAGTATAAGTTTTAAAGTGCAAAAATAAGGATTGAAATAATAATCTTTAGCATTTATGCACATAAAGTGCAACGAGTTATCAACTACCTATTAAAAAGATCAGTAAACAATAAGTTTAGCTTACAAAAAGGATGCTAATTCACAATCTAAAATTCCATAATGAGAATCGTCAAAGACCGCTTCTCCATTTCTAATAATGAGTAGTTGTGGAGATTGATGAATTACTGAATAACGGTCTGCTATTTGATTAGAAAGTACTCTGGAACCAATGACATCAATTTGATAAAAATCTGCACCATCAATGAGTTCATGAGATTGTCGCTCAAAACGTCTTAATACCATTGAACTGACTCCACATCGCGGTGAGTGTTTAAACAAAAATTGTGGTCTTTCCTTAGACTTCAATTCCATAGCTTCTAATTCCTCCTCTGAATTCAAAGCGTTCCATTGAACTAATTCTATTAGATCTTCTGCTGATTGATGAGTTTTTGATGTTGATGTAAGTCTCTTTAAGAATCCCATATTTTTCTAATTATACTGTCAAAATGTCCTTAAAATCAACTATTTAACAGACATAATGTCTTGTTTTTCAACTTGGTAAGATAATTGACATTTATAGAGCAAAGATAATGTATTAACGCAACACTTTAAAACATATGCAATTTAATAATTATACCATAAAAGCACAGGAAGCGATAGGACAAGCACAACAATTAGCCATGAGTTTATCTCATCAACTTATTGAAAGTGAACACTTGTACAAAGCGCTATTCCTAGTCGATGAAAATGTACTTCCTTTTTTAATGAAAAAAATGGGGGTTAATCCTACCCTTATCAATCAGATCGTTGATAAAGAACTAGAACGTTTTCCGAAAGTAGCAGGCGGTGAAGTTCAACTTTCCAAAAATGCTGCAAAAGCGTTACAAGAGGCAACAGCTGCAGCGACCAAACTCAGCGATGAATATGTAACATTAGAACATCTTTTAATCGGTATTTTGAAATCAAATGCTAAAGTAGCTCAGATTTTAAAAGACCAAGGAATTAAAGAAGCTGATCTTATTAAAGCTATTCAAGAGTTAAGAAAAGGTGAATCTGTAAAATCTCAAGATGCAGAATCTACTTATAATTCTCTTGAAAAATATGCTAAAAACTTAAATAAATTAGCCGATAGCGGAAAATTAGATCCTGTTATTGGACGTGATGAAGAAATAAGAAGAGTCTTACAAATACTATCACGTAGAACTAAAAACAACCCTATGCTTGTCGGAGAGCCTGGAGTTGGAAAAACCGCTATTGCAGAAGGATTAGCACACCGTATCGTAGCTGGTGATGTTCCAGAAAATCTTAAAAATAAAACAATTTTTTCTTTGGATATGGGAGCTCTAATTGCAGGAGCAAAATACAAAGGAGAATTTGAAGAACGCTTAAAAGCAGTTATAAAGGAAGTAACAACAGCCGAAGGCGATATTGTTCTATTCATTGACGAAATACACACCCTTGTTGGAGCTGGAGGTGGTCAAGGAGCTATGGACGCTGCGAATATTCTAAAACCTGCACTCGCCAGAGGTGAACTCAGAGCGATTGGAGCCACCACCTTAGATGAATATCAAAAATATTTCGAAAAGGATAAAGCTTTAGAGCGTCGATTCCAAAAAGTGATTGTCGATGAACCTAATACGGAGAGTGCGATCTCTATTTTAAGAGGAATTAAAGATAAATACGAAGCACATCATAAAGTACAAATCAAAGATGAAGCAGTAATCGCTGCTGTAAATTTGTCTCAGCGTTATATCACTAACCGATTTTTACCTGATAAAGCCATTGATCTTATGGATGAGGCAGCTTCAAAACTCCGAATGGAAATCAATTCCAAACCGGAAGAATTAGATCAACTTGATCGCAGAATTATGCAACTAGAAATAGAAATTGCTGCCATTAGCAAGGAGAAAGATACGGTAAAGTTAAAATTACTAAATGCAGAACTTGCTAATTTAAAGGAAGATCGTTCTACCATTTTTAGTCAATGGGAACAAGAAAAAAACCTTGTAGATGATATTCAAAAACAAAAACAAGCAATTGAATCATTTAAATTAGAAGCAGAAAAAGCAGAGCGAAGTGGAGATTATGCTAAGGTTGCTGAATTGCGCTATGGTAAAATTAAAGAAGCTCAAGAAAAACTTGATCAACTTCAACAAATTTTTAATGAGCAAGAAGGTTCTGATACGTTGATTAAGGAAGAAGTCACAAAAGAGGATATTGCAGATGTTGTTGCAAAATGGACAGGTATTCCAGTTAGCAAAATGTTACAAACAGAAATCGATAAGCTCTTACAATTAGAACAGGTACTGCACAAACGTGTCGTCGGTCAAGATGAAGCGATTGAAGTAGTGTCAGATGCGATTCGAAGATCAAGAGCTGGATTACAAGACCAACGTAAGCCAATTGGATCCTTTTTATTCCTTGGAACAACTGGTGTTGGTAAAACAGAACTTGCTAAAACTTTAGCGGACTATCTTTTTGATGATGAGAATGCAATGACTCGAATTGATATGAGTGAATATCAAGAAAAACATTCAGTAAGTAGATTAGTTGGTGCTCCTCCTGGATATGTTGGATATGACGAAGGAGGACAGTTGACCGAAGCCGTCCGAAGAAAACCTTACTCTGTTGTATTACTAGACGAAATCGAAAAGGCACATCCAGACACCTTTAATATTCTATTACAGGTACTTGACGAAGGCCGATTAACCGACAATAAAGGTAGAATTGCTGATTTTAAAAATACCATTATCATTATGACATCCAATATTGGTTCTCATCTGATTCAAGAGGTCTTTGATAATGAAAAAGACATCGAGAAGGCTTCAGAAAAATCTCAATATGCCGTGATGGAATTATTAAGAAAATCAGTTCGTCCAGAGTTCTTGAATAGAATTGATGATATCGTCATGTTTACGCCTCTCGATCGTGAGGCCATTGAAAAAATTGTTCGATTACAATTGGGTGAACTCAAGAAAATGCTTGCTAAGCAAGAAATTACTATTGATGCCACTGATCATGCGATTAGTTATTTGGCAGATGCTGGATTTGATCCGCATTATGGAGCAAGGCCAATTAAAAGAATCATTCAAAAAAAGCTTACTAATGCTTTATCAAAAGAAATTCTGGGAGAAAAAATCAATAAAAATTCTGTCGTATTAATTGATGCTTTTGAAGACCAATTAGTATTTAGAAATCAAGAGATCATCGTATAAAATGAGAATTTGATAATATGAAAAGGAGGCTTAAGCCTCCTTTTTTAGTATATTAGTAAAAAAATAACGCATGCCAACTAAAGCTGAAAGGACCAGTCAGTATATTATTAAGACCGTTGCTCCACTTTTTAATCAAAAGGGATATACAGCTACAAGTCTTAGTGACATTACTTCAGCTGTTGGTTTAACTAAAGGAGCCATTTATGGTAATTTCAAAAACAAAGAAGAATTAGCTCTTTTAGCATTTGAATACAATCAGGGATTATTAATTTCTGCTATTAAAAGTGCTATAGCCAATCATAACAATCCTAAAAATCAGCTTTTCGCTTTTACAGAATTTTATGCACATTATCATGATTTCATAGCACCAATTGGTGGATGCCCTATACTGAATGTTGGGGTAGATTCTAATCAAACGAACCCTGAACTTTTAGATGCCGTTAGATCAACAATTGATGAAATAAGAGCAATCATCACAGCTATTTTAGAAGCAGGGGAACAATCAAAAGCATTTCACATTCCTATAAAATCATCGCAATTTGCAAAACAACTCTTTACAATGATTATGGGAGCAGTTAGTATGGCTACCATCACTCAGGATGTTAAATTTCTTAAAAACACCGTTGCTTATATCAACGTGCTTATCGAAAAAGAAATCGACAACTAAACTTGTTATCTCCGTATAAAAAGAGTTTTTTTAACCTATTGCTTTGTTA
>Ga0233450_10003940_pt1 | contig 13700 bp, 19 predicted proteins | sample 011ome_30_FD_189956 | JGI IMG/M metagenome (GOLD analysis project Ga0233450, IMG submission 189956) | Coastal salt marsh microbial communities from the Groves Creek Marsh, Skidaway Island, Georgia - 011501CT (spades assembly) | ecosystem: Environmental > Aquatic > Marine > Intertidal zone >... | reverse complement strand
AAGGTTATTTGAGGATTTCCGGTTAAATAAACATCCTGTGCTCCGTATGCAACAAGCTGAAGAAGACCACCGCCCATTTATGTTATATTCTTTATACTATAATAGGAGAAAAAAAATGAACTGTTTTGATTTTGTACTAATATCTTAGTTGCTGTAAGCAATACCACCCATTCCGGACATGATACGAAGAACATTGTAGTTGACAGCATATACATTCAATGCATCATTAGCAGTATCAACAGTATTGGTTGTCAAATTCAACACAGCAGTGTCTATTCTTGACATATTCAGAGTTCCGGAAGGTTGGTGTTCTTCGGGTTTTAAGGCAAATGAATAAACATTTATTCCAGCATTTGAGGGAACATTTTCGTGATGCTGGAAAGGTTGAACCATGTTAAAGTATGAACCATGGCGTTCAGCAAAACGGTCATTTCCATTAAGAACAAGTTTAGCATTTTTAGTTTTATTTTTTGAAACTATTGCACTTTCTTTCATGTCGGCATTGTCGGTAGTATAATTCATCCAATCTTCTATCTTGTTTTTGTTAGAAACAAACCATATCAATTCTTTGCAGGGGTGATTGAAATTGAGTTTAGATTTCACATTCTCAGCGACTGCTTCTTCGCCGGTAAACTGTAATTGTTCAATAAGGTATTCGTGGGAAAGTTGTGCAAAACGTCTGCGTTCGTCAGTATCTAAGAAAATGTAATCAACCCACAATGAAGCGCCAAAAGTTTTGAGGTCATCGGTTTGACCTTCACCCTTACATTTATCCATTGACTCGAAATTAAGGTTGATTTTAACTTCATGATATTGAAGAGCAATTAAAGGAAGGGCAAGACCAACGTTGCGACAGAACCAGAATTCAAGAGGTACAAATAGTTGTTTATTTAAACCACTGACGAGACCACCTGCAGCACCTACCATATCATCATATCCGGCACGTTTTGATTTTGGAAGAGACAACTCATTCCAGATATACATCCAATGAGAATATTGTTTGTCTATTTTTTGACCACCGATTTCAATTTCAACATAATTGATTAAACGAAGACCAAAGTATTTACAGACTTTGGATGACTCTTCCATGCCGTTCAAATCTAATGCAAGGTACACACGGTGAATTAAATCACCATTTCTAGCAACAGTGGTAGTTACTCTTTGACCAAACCCAGGGGTTCCGTTGAAGGTTTGTTGAATTGCTTCAATAGCAAAGTTGGTATGACGACGATAAACTGCTTTGAAGAAGGTTATTTGAGGATTTCCGGTTAAATAAACATCCTGTGCTCCGTATGCAACAAGCTGAAGAAGACCACCGCCCATTTATGTTATATTCTTTATACTATAATAGGAGAAAAAAAATGAAGTGTTCTTACGATTTTTTGTTAAAAATGTATAAAATGTTTTAAATATTTAGTTGCTGTAAGCAAGTCCACCCATTCCAGACATGATACGGAGAACATTGTAATTAAGGGCATATATGTGGATAGTTCCTGCCTTTGTAGAACTCATTGACAATACTGCAGTATCAATACGGGACATATTGAGAGTTCCTGATGGTTGGTGTTCTTCTGGTTTAAGTGCAAATGAATATACGTTGATTCCTCTGTTAGTAGGAATATTAGTGTGGTGTTGATAAGGTTGGACATAGTTGAAGTATCCACCGTCTCTAGCCGCAAATCTGTCATTTCCATTTAATTGAAGAAGACATTTGGTCAATGGATTTTTGCCAACAGGATATACAGCATCGGTCAAATTCTTTATTGCGTCCTCGCTTGTATAAGCGCTATCTTTGAGACCACCATCGGTATAATTGTACCAATCGTTGCCAGATTGCTTAGCAACCCACACCAATTCTTTGCAAGGGTGATTGAAATTGAGTCTGTATCTGTTGCCATCAGATTCTTTCAAATCTTCTGAACCAGTGAATTGCAATTGTTCTATCAAATATTCATGGGAAAGTTGAGCAAAACGTCTGCGTTCATCAGTATCAAGGAAGATATAATCTACCCATAGTTGAGCATTAAATGACTCGTTGGGAAGTGTACCACCGTCTTTACGAGACATACATTTGTCCTTGTCTTCAAATACGATTTTTAATTTTACTTCGTGGTATTGAAGAGCAATTAATGGAAGAGCAAGTCCAACATTGCGACAGAACCAGAATTCAAGTGGAACATGTAAAACAGTTTTAGCGTGACTGGTAACATCTCTATCAGCACCAACCATCATTTCATATCCACTGCGTTTTCCAAGAGGAAGAGAAAGTTCATTCCATATGTACATCCAATCTGAATAGTGCTTGTCAATTTGTTGACCACCTATTTCAATGGTTACTTGAGACAATAATTTCAAACCGAGATAGTTAACATATTTTGGAGTATCATCACCAGTACTATATTCACCCAATGAAGGCATTGTGAATTCCATGTATGCTCTGTTGATTAAGTCACCATTTCTGGAAATAGTAGAGTAGACAGTGTTGCCATAATCAGCAGTGCCATTGAGAGTTTGAGCAATTGATTCTACTGCAAAATTAGTATGACGACGATAGACAACTTTGAAGAAGGTTATTTGAGGATTACCGGTTAAATAAACATCCTGTGCTCCGTATGCAACAAGCTGAAGAAGACCACCGCCCATTTATGTTATATTCTTTATACTATAACAGGAGAAAAAAATTGAATACTTAAGAATGTAAATAATAACTTGAGATATATGCTTTATAAAAATGTTCAAAGAAAAAACATCAAAAAAAAGGATTGCGGTGACAAATAATGCCAAAGATGCTTCTACACTCGATGTCATGCATAACAACATGATTAAAGTATTTGCTTCTAAGACAGATGAAAACAATAGTATGAAAGAAGAATTAACAAAACTAATAAATATTCGAACAAATATCAAAAGAGAAATAGAAGATCTTTTTGTATCAGAATATACAAATTTAGAACATTATAATCTTCTTTGGACATCAAATATAGAATTATCCGAAAAAATTCAAAAATTGGATACAGAAATACAAAAAAACCAAAAAGAATTTGATGAATTAGATTACTATAAAAATACAAGTGATATTCTTTTCAATTACTATGATTTATTAGAGAAACAATCCAAAATAAAGATGGATACGCGAAAAACAAACATATCTGTTCCAAAATTTGCTACAAAAACAATTCTAGATGCTTTGAATAATACGTCCGGGAAAAAACAAGAACCACAAGATGAAATTAGTGCTATACAAAATATACAAAATACAACTACGGGAAAAAGTGATTTGGTGGACGAATATTTAGTTATAACAAACAAACAGCATGTTAGAAAGAATGATATTGATGATGCAGAGCAGTGTATAGTTTGTCAAAAACAAATGGTTTGTCTTCAGTATGATGCAATAATGATATGCGAATATTGTGGATATCAAGAATTGTTACTTGTAGAACAAAATAGACCGATACTGAAACAGAATTCGAAAGATACCTCGCATTTTAGTTATAAAAGAATCAATCATTTTAGGGAATGGTGTAATCAAGTTCAAGGAAAAGAAAGCACCGACATTCCGAATGAAGTATTTGAAAAAATTCTAAATGAAATCAAAAAGGAAAAGATATCCGACACAAAGACAATAACATATACTAAAATGCGCGAGATATTGAAAAGATTAAGGATTAATAAATATTATGAACATATCAATTATATTATCAACCGGATAAATGGTGTTCCGACTCCTCAGTTTTCACCAGATTTGGAAGATAAATTATACTCAATGTTTAGAGATATTCAGGCACCTTTTTTGAAACATTGTCCAAAAGATAGAAAGAATTTCTTATCATATAGTTATGTTTTATATAAGTTTTTCCAAATCCTAGGTCTGAACGAATATTTGAAATATTTTCCTTTATTGAAAAGTAGAGAAAAATTGTATATTCAAGACCAGATATGGAAAAAAATATGCGAAGATTTGAATTATGAATTCCATCAATCTCCTTCATTGTAAAAAAAATATAGTATATTAAATAAAATCTTTTATTTAACGAAATCCGACTAATTTAAATCCCGCACCAAGACCAACGCCAGATCGGGCACCAGCGGAGAAAGAAGGTGACAACAAATCAAGGATAGAAAATACGCACGCAGCAGTCAAAGCGATTACCAATATTTCACTGGGGTGTAATCTTGATTTTGGTAAAACATACGCCACAATACCAACCGCCAATCCTTCGAATAGATATTTTATTAATTTGGTTACAGTCTCCCAAACATCAAGGGTATAATCCATTTTAACTTTCTTTTATACTTATAACAAAGAATATTTTTATTCAAAAAGTATATAAGATTTTAAAGTAAAATATTTTATATAAGCAATGTCTGCGAGTACAGAGACAGTTTCTACAAAAGATTTTGATTACCTTGACGAAGACAAACCAATCAGAGGTCAGAATTATGTTTTATTGTCATTCTTGAGTCCCGAAGATGTTCTTGTAAATAAAGAAGCATTTTATTTTACACGTTTTTTAAATCAATTTGGTAAAGATATGACAACATTGTTCGATGGATTGCGTGCGAAATTCCCTGAATCAAAAGATATGATTGATACTGTGCACAACAATCATAAATATTTGTCAGATCCTATTGAGATGAATGAGCAATATAAATTCTTTAAATCTGTGAATTCTTCCGAAATTGAGGCAGATTTCCACAGGGACAACAATTTTCAAACATCTATTCGAGGTATCAAGGTTCGTGGTACTTTTGACACAATAGACGAAGCAAAAAGTCGTTCAGAATTTCTTAAAAAGATTGATAACAAATTTGATATTTTCATCGGTCAGGTAGGATGCTGGTGTCCATGGTCGCCTAATCCCAATGATCTTCAAGATCAAGAATTTGGCGAAACGCAACTGAACACTTTGATGAAGAAATATAAAGAAAACATGGACAACAAAGATGAAGTTTTTGAAGAGAGAAAACAAGCGGCAATGAAAGCAAATTCTGACACAGTTGATGTATCTGATCTTGCAGAAAATATTTCAAAAATCGATCCATGGACAGAAAGACAAAACGAGAGTTCGGTTTAAATTTATTCTAGTTTAAAATGAGTTTATTTTTCTATTATTGTAATATAAGATGAAAAGCATTGCAATATTTTTATTATTTCTTGGAACCGTTCTAATTATACAGGGATATTATGATAATTTAACAAAAAATATCAAACCTAAAACTGTTATAAAATATGTACCTCGTTCTACTTATGAAGAACAAATGATGGGTCCAGAAAATCTTGACTCATATTTTAAAACCATTTTTGAACAAAACAAAATCAATTAAAGTATAAATTTATATATAGAAGACATATGACAGAAAAAACTTTTAAATTTCATATATTATGGTTTTTCCTTGCCTTCTGTATTGGAATTGTTTATGTTTACTTAGATATACCAGACAAAAAGAAAATTATCAAATATCCAACCCCATATAATGCAAATAAAATAACATATATGGGATTAAGTGGAGATTGTTTTAAATTTAAAGCAAAAGAAGTAAAATGTACGAATGACGCAAAGAAACAAACTATTATTTAAAATATAAAATATTCATATTTTTTAGTATAAGATAGGTTACAAATGACTGAAATCGATACTACAAGAAATATTATCAACAAACTGTTATATACATCAGTAGGTCAAAAAATTATAAGTTCTATATTTGGTTTGGCAATCGCTCTTCTTTTTCATAGAGTATGTAAAAACAATTGTGTAGTGTTTTTTGCACCTCGTGTTGAAGATATACAAGGTAAAATATTTAAACTTGACGAAACTTGTTTTCAATATACACCTTACATGGTAGATTGTACAGATAAAAATGTTTTATATCCTTATGATATGCAAAATATTCCAGATAATAAAATAAAATAAAGAATAAGTGCGTAACTACGAATATTATTTTGTTATTGTCATATATTAGATTATGGCAACTATGCCCGGTATTATGAATAACCATAATTCTAGTCAAATGTCCACACCAATTGACACTCTTCCCCTTAAAACAACAAGAGATTCGACAGATATAGAAGATCCAATGGTTCAATCGGTTTTAAAAGAGTTTGAACAAGATATGTATTCTCAACAACCAGAAAATATTCCACAAATACAACAAGAACAAGTACAGTATGTCCAACAACCTGTCCAACAACCTGTCCAACAACCTGTCCAACAACCTGTTCAACAATTTGCACCTACTTCAGATCATCTCAAGTATAGTTCGACAAAAAGAAAACGTATTATAGACATGGATATCGCTAAAAAGGCGGCAATTATAACATTGGTCTCGTTTCTAATATATTACAGCAACATTTCATCTTATGCTATAAATAAATTACCAGATAATGTGAAACATTATACATCAGGACGGGAATTACTTATTAATATGATTATCGTATTTTTGATTTTTTATACAATTATTTATTTTGAATTATTATAACTTTTCTAAAACATGAAATTTGTTTTCTGCACAAAATCCTTCTATTTTTGAATTGTCACATTGAAACCCTTGAGTACCGCAGATATTCTCTTCACTAGCAACTTCTTTTTTCATATTATCTTCATCAAAAATATTGTTTTGAGCAGATAATAAATGTTCATCTGTAATGTAATCCAATTGTGTAACACACGATTCCATTCTCGATTGTTCATTATCCCATACGTTACTTCCTATCGGCATTGTAATACTTTGTTTTGATTTATCATTATGTTGTAATGATTTTCTTATCTTACCGTATATTTCAAAATATATTAATAGAAGGACGAAACCCATTATCAAACCGAATATTGGATCGAATATAACAAATACGATAATGCATATTGCAAGGAAAAATTGCGTAACCTGATCTTTCATTTTTGAGTAAAATGGGAAATCATCCATTACAATCACCAATATTAACAAACAAAACGCCAAAATTCTTAATGTCTCGCGCAACATATCTTCTATTCATAATGGTAGATATAAAAATATGACACATTTATAATAATGTATGTAAATTAAACATGTCTATCCTATCTTTTAATGGTTATGGTGTTGCTAAAAAAAATAATGAAGTGCTTATTTTACAACTTCAAGAAGAATTAACAATGAATCCTATTATTAATTTCTCAATGACAAATGATCATGATCAAAAAACCTTTAAAATCTACACAGAAAATGATAAAAGACTATATATTCCTAGATATTATGGACTACAAAAGTTTGGTATTCCCGACAAATGTACACTTTCAGAAGGAACTCATTGTGAGAATATGGTTTTTCAAGGAACACTTCGTGATCAACAACTAGAACCAGTTAATAATTTCATTAAAGCAGCATCAGATCCTTTAAAAAGAGGAGGGATTATATCTGTACCATGTGGTTTTGGTAAAACTATTATGAGTGTTTATATCGCATGTCATTTTCAAAAAAAAACAATGTTTGTTTCTCACAAAGATTTCTTGAATCAACAATTTATAGAAACAGTTAAACAATTTGTTCCCAATGCCAAAATTGGAATTATAAAACAAAAAAAGGTTGACGTTGATGGGAAAGACTTTGTTGTGGCATCTCTACAATCTCTTGCAATGAGAGATTACGATATAAATATATTCAAAGAATTTGGTTTAGTTATTATTGATGAAGTACATCACCTTGGTGCAGAAGTGTTTTGTAGAGCATTTCAAAAACTTAATGTAAGTAAAATTCTTGGACTTTCAGCAACATTAAACAGAAAAGACGGAATGAGAAAAGTATTTGAGTACTATATTGGAAAATCTGTTTATAAACTTATTAAAAAAGACGAAGTCAATGTCAATGTCGAAATCCATAAATATTTTGATCCCAATGTGGAATATAGTAGAAATCTTCTTCTATGGAACGGGAAACCAAACAATACTGGAATGATTAGTAATATATGTTCATTTGTTCCCAGAAACAATTATATAATTGATGTTTTAAAGAGGGTTCTTAAAGAGGAACCAGATAGAAAGGTTCTTATCTTGAGCGAAAGAAGAAACCAACTTACAGCATTAGAAGAACTTATTGATGTTTTCAATATATCAGACGATGTTGGATATTATGTTGGAGGAATGTCACAGAAAACCCTAGATGAATCTGCGAAAAAGAATATAATTATGGCGACCTATCAAATGGCGGCAGAAGGTATGAATATTCCGTCTTTGAATACTGTTATATTTGCAAGTCCTATTTCGGATATTCAACAATCAGTGGGACGTATTTTGAGAGAAAAACCCTCTGAACGAAAATACATTCCTCTTATTATTGATATATGGGACGAATTTTCTATTTTCACGAGAAAAGGATATACTAGAATTAAGTATTATAAAAGCAATAATTATACTATGAAAAATTACATTGATAACTGCTGTATTGTTGAAAAAAAAGAACCAGATACAAAATTTAAATTTATAGATGATGATCAATAAAAAATATCATTTATTATTAAGCACAAGAATGAAAGACATATTGCTTCTTTTAGGAATCTTGTTAGTTTTGGGGTTTATTTCATTTCTTGTTTTTTCTCCAAAAACTTCAAAAGATAATGATGTAAAAATCATTGAAAACAAACATAGAGTACGATGTCCTCCAAAAGTTTTGGATGCTAGAAAACCACCATTAGACTATGATATAAAATTATATGAAGAATCAAATCGTATAAAAAACAAAGGTTTTGAAAACGAACTTATATATAAACCAGAACAATCATTTGATAATGTTCATTTTGTCTCTGGTATTACGAAAAATGATGTTCCATTAAATATGAATGACGATGAAACAACAGACACTTTATTGCCAATCGCAAATATCAATGTATGTTATTTATTAAATAATTCAACAAAACTACAGTAATAGTTACGAGTAATATTTTTTAATAAGTCCTCCCAAATAATAACTAAACATTCCTACAAATATGCTAATTAATGCCGTATAGATTACGTCATACTGTAAAATTTCATTAATATTACAATTTTTCATTGACGCAAGAAGACATTCCAAAAATATTGTTTGAATTAAATTTGATACAAAATAGTCATTGGAAAACAAGTATCCTAATATCATGTATCCAAAAACATGGTATATCATATATTTAAAAATATCAATAAGATTGTAAGAGTTACTTTCTACGTATAAATATTTATCGAATATATGAATGTCAAAACCACATTTCATTACAGCATATATTATAGTTATAATAATTGTCAAGATTAGATAGGTATATACATATTTTTGCGGATCAAAATTCATTTTTATTTTTAAAGGATATTTTTATTTAAAAAATACTCTTTATCAAAAAGCACTAATCAAAATTATTTCGTCTTTTGGAAAACTTTTATACTATATCATTAGTAATATCAAATTTCTTACTTCAATGTCTGAACCTATGCGTTTGGTTGGTTCAGGTAGATACAGTATTGTCACTTCCCCTGGTATATTACAACCAAAATCATGGGATATTCCATATATTAACAAAAAAGACAATGATGTATTTAAAATTTTTTATTCAGACGAATCCAAAGAAGATTATGAAGACGAAATGAAGATATTATCCAATATTATGAAAATACAAAATTATGATACATTTACAGCAGAAGTAAAAGGAGCATGTGTCGTATATATTCAAGATATTTCCAGTGAAATAATGCAAGTTCTTTTAAAATATAATACAAACATTCTGAAACAGGAAAAGATTTATCAAATTGTTTATGGTTTTTGTGGACTCAACCTACATAAAGCAAATTTACAAAAGATGAAATATTGTGATTGGTTGAAAATCATTCGAGACTTTTTAAAAGGTATACAAATAATACACGAAAATGGTATTGTACACAGAGATATAACTCCGTCAAATGTTTTATACGACGAAGTTTCCAAGTCTTTAAAATTGATAGATTTTGGTATAGGAATTGATGCAGGATCTGTATTTGACAACAAAGAAGATGCGTTATTTGTATTATCAAACATGTATAAATTCAGTCCTCCCGAGTTTTATCTTGCATATCTTATACATTTGCACCAGTTCAATAAAATAAGTTTTAATACTGCTTTCAAACAAGCATTTAATTCACTCAAACAGAATACAAGATTATTAAGGAAATTTTACAAGCATCATTCGTGGAATTATGAAATTGACATTTCATCGTATATGAAAGGGTTCGAAGATATTGAAAAAGAGTTTGATTTAGAAAAAGTAGCATGTGTAAACGAGATGTTTCCTCTTGAGATTGCTTATAAATCTGATGTTTATGCGATTTCAATAATATTAAAATATCTAAAACCATTTATCATTTTCAATAATTTATATGACAGACAACATTTTGATTTCATGATTGTTAAATCTAATAGTTTTAATCCATTTCAACGGATATCAATAAATGAACTTATTATGCATATTGAAAAAAAATTAAAAATATATTTATAGAAGAGTGTGAAAATGACATCAGTCGATAGATTTGTTGTTAGTAGCGGTTCGTATGGTTGTGTTTTACATCCACCAATTACGAAGAATATTATTCAAGATTTTGTTCCATATACTGATAAAAATCCAAAAGATGTAAGTAAAATATTCAAAGGTAAAAAAAAGGAATTTACAAATGAAGTAAATTTTCTCAAAAAAATAGCACAAATAGATCCAAAAAGCGAATTTACAACAAAATTTAAAGGTGCCAATGAAATTAAAAACAAATTTTTGCGAAACAATAATCAAAATCAAACAATATCAAACATATACAAACCAAGTGTATGTCTAGGGAAAAAGAAGAACTCGTATTTTCAAATCATATTAGAATATGGAGGAGTTCCTGTCAATATTCGTGAAGAAAAAATAGATTATAGAATGTTTCTACAGTTGTTTCGAAAATTTCTTAAAGGAATGACAAATTTACAAAAACAAAATATTGTACATAGGGATATTAAACCACCAAATGTTCTTATAAAAAAAAATAAGATATCATTGATTGATTTTGGTTTGTCAATTGACGCCCGTGATGTTTACAAAGAAACAAGTATGAATATTTTGAATTACAAACAATACATATACTATCCTCCTGAGTTTTTTATTGCAGCAATTATGATTCAAAACAAAAAATTATTCGAAGAAAATATTGAAAATATGAAGTATCATCTGAAAAGAATATTATATTACTTGGAACAAGAAGATTATTTCAATAGAGAAGATTATAATCATAACAATAATTTTCATACATTTGCAATGAAAGGAATACAAGAGTTTGCAGAAAATATAATACATAAAGAATATTCGAAATTAACCGATATATTTACAGACGATATTGCTTTGAAATCTGACGTATACTCTATTGCTCATATTATTGTTGTTTTCCACAATTTAATTGATTATAAATCAAATGATCAGAAACAATTTATTGAAGAAATTTTTACAAATTGTATTAATACCAATCCATATAACCGCATTTCAATGAAAGATTTATTTGAAAAAGTTTCGAAAGAATATACAAATACGATTCGATCCAAAAAACAAATACATGGAGGAAAATTACAAAAAACATTTTGTGATAATATGAAAAAATCTTATCAAGATATTCCTGCTGCACTTATGTAGAAGATTGAGCAGATGGTGATAAAGTGGATGACGAACTAGACGATGGTGAATCAGACGATGGTGAATCAGACGATGGTGAATCAGACGATGGTGAATCGGACAATGGTGTTACTGAAGATGGCGATATGGAAGATAATGGTTCTTGCGACAATGGTCTCATATCCATATCATTATTATTGTATATAGAATTTCTTGATCTGTATTCATCATTATTTTGTTTCATATTTGACACCATTGCTTGGGTTTCAAAATAAATAATGGAACTCCATATCAATGCCATTGTAAATATTATGAAAATGAATATTACAATAATCCATGCAAACATATCACAACTTCCATATGATAAACAATCCATCATATATACACCTGTTAATATAAAAGGTATTGCAGCAACAACTGTAGACAATGCATACAATATTCCAATGTATCCTCTTGTGGCAATTATAACTGTACATATTATCATAAGCATCGACATCAATAATACCCCAAATACTTGTGCTTGTGCTGATACATTGAACATTTTTCTATATTATGAAACTATTTTTATTTGTTATCAATAACTTCTATCGGATACCATTTCTTGAATTTTTCATTGTAACAACACATAATTGATAGAACAGATCCTACGTTTTTATTCTTAAACAAGTTCCTCATTATTTTACTTGTATTCAAATCGGGAATAAGAATAGTTCCCATCCTTTTCGATGTTATTACATTTTCTGTTTCATATATATAATAAACATCTGGATAGTCAGATTGTGCAACCCACATATTTTGTTTTACCGAGTCTATGTTTTCATTTCCGATAATTTTCTTATATTCGTTTCTTGTTTTTGTGACATTTGTGTCTTTTAATTCGTTGTAGTTTTGTGTCTTGCTTTCAATTATCTCACTTGTTTCCGAAATCATTTGAAATTCTGTTTCATCCTTTACTTTTCTTACAACATTAACAATATTTTCTTCATTGAAATTATATAGTTTACTTTTATATTTCAAACTATAAGACCACATATAGATACCTCTGCAAGTGTAATTGAGCATTTTTGACCATTCTATAAGTTCACTTATGCTATCTTTATGAATATAATGATATCTTTTTATTTGATATCTACAAACATCTATCGTATCGTCTTTTGTATGTTGTGTATCGAGCAATTTATATAAAATTTTCAATCGATCAGGAAGAACAGAGTGGATTAAATGACATCCTTCGTAAGCAATAATATCATTGAAAAGAAAAACCCAATTACCATCTGTACACTTCACCATTTCTCCATCAATAAGAGTATTTTTGAACAAAGATTCTGAAAATAATCCTCTAACCAGAAGAATACGTGGTTTTTGATATCCAGGATGAATTTTCTTATCTACAAAGTAAATTATAGGAATATCATTATATAGTGTAAAGAACATAAGATATGGATTTCCATTAGATCTTAAATTACAAAGATGAGGATTGTTTATAACATATTTGATATTATTTTTATCTAATTTATGATATTGTTTTTGAATAATTTTAATATTATAAAGGGAATATAATTGATCTAAAATAAAATCCTTCATTTCATTTGTTTTAATATTATGAACGATTCTATCAGCAAAAGAAATAATACCAGTATGCATTTTGGTTAGTAAAGTTATATATTTATTAAATCATTTTTTTATATGTTGTTAAATTCGTATTAAATTTATTTATTTCTTCTTCTGAATTCATCTAGTTCTTTTTTCGATACATAATATTCATTACAAAAATATTCCTCTAGTCCCAATTTTTTTTCGATCCTATCACATATTGTATCCAAGACAATTGTTTTGATATCCGATTCATTTTTATTAAATTCTTTTGCTATATTGTCATATGATTCTCCCAATGCAACCAGATTCATAATAAGATTCGCCTCATTTGTATTATTTCCAGGCATTTTCAAAAAGTTATTATTGTACATATATATGTACTATATGTTTATATGTTTCTCAATTAAATTTGTTAGGAAAAAATGATATTTGGAAAAAAAATGACATTTGGATTAAAACTAATCCCAACTTAATACAAAGTTACAAAGCAAGTTAAATTTCGAAA
>Ga0233450_10003939_pt1:12500-13701 | contig 13701 bp, 8 predicted proteins | sample 011ome_30_FD_189956 | JGI IMG/M metagenome (GOLD analysis project Ga0233450, IMG submission 189956) | Coastal salt marsh microbial communities from the Groves Creek Marsh, Skidaway Island, Georgia - 011501CT (spades assembly) | ecosystem: Environmental > Aquatic > Marine > Intertidal... | reverse complement strand
AGCCGTTTCTCGGGCTCCCTCTCCGGAATCGAACCCTAATTCTCCGTTACCCGTCAATGCCACGGTAGGCCAATACCCTACCGTCGAAAGCTGATAGGTCAGAAACTCGATCGATTTAGCGCCAGCACAAGCAATGCGCTCCATTCGTTTATTATGAATCATCCAAAAGCTCCGAGAAGCATTGGTTCTGTATCTAATAAATACGACCCTTCCGAGAAGTCGGGTTTTTTCGCATGTATTAGCTCCAGAATTACCGCAGTTATCCATATAACTTTCGACCATCGAATAGACTATAACTGTTTTAATGAGCCATTCGCAGTTTTGCCATGTGAAGACTTATACTGAGACATGCATGGCTTAATCTTTGAGACAAGCATATGACTACTGGCAGGATCAACCAGGTTCTATCAGTAGAGTGAAGCAAAAAGCGCATCGACTCACGCAATGCATCCTAAGACACATTGCACAACCCGACACGTCTTCCATCTGCCCACCCAAGCTCACACTAAACATGGTGCTTAGAGTAAGACGACTTCTGCTAATCCGGAGATCAGCAGAAGCCAAAAGCTGCTTAGTATCGCACGAGCAACACTCATCAACTCTCAATCAACACAAGTTGACATTAAAAGAGAGGAGAGCGTACTCTGGAGCGCGTTTGCTCCAGAGCTCCCGGTTGCGGTTCTAAACTGCGCCAAGCGTACGAATACAAACCTCCAAAAATCTCAACTTAGTGCCGAAGCACTAAATCTCAACTTCTTTCGAGTTCGAATCCAACACCTGGACTCCGTCACAGGCCGGGCTAGCGAGACCAGCTCACTAGAACACGACCATGCGGCTGGAGTGCCGAAGCCAGTCGAGCTGCAGTCAATCGACCGCAGCACAACAATTGCAGAAGCCGAACTATTGTTCGACTTCCACGAATATAGAGATTTTTTACATGTAATATTTATATTAAAGATTTATTGCTTGTGTACTTATGTGTTATGACCGCCGCGTTCGTTCCCTCCAGAGGAGGGATCTGAAGCCTCAAGCTATAAGAGGAGATGTGTGGGACTCTTCCCTCTCGAGAAGGGATCAGACGCCTATGTCTATAGGAGGAGGGATCTGACGCCTCCTATGAGGAGGAGATACATGGCGCCTCTCGAGAAGGGATCTGACGCCTCTGGCTATGAGAGGAGATATCTGGCGCCTCTTCTCTCTC
>Ga0233450_10003929_pt1 | contig 13722 bp, 9 predicted proteins | sample 011ome_30_FD_189956 | JGI IMG/M metagenome (GOLD analysis project Ga0233450, IMG submission 189956) | Coastal salt marsh microbial communities from the Groves Creek Marsh, Skidaway Island, Georgia - 011501CT (spades assembly) | ecosystem: Environmental > Aquatic > Marine > Intertidal zone > Salt... | reverse complement strand
TGCAAAAGGATTTAAGTTAGCGCGTATAGAAGGTACTTATACCAATCCAGGTCCTGGTATCGCATGGGGATCATATATGGGTAATGATTACAATGGAATTTACAATTTTGAAGTTACCAATTGTGGAACCATTAACCTTAATCTAATTGTAAATAATACCTCATGTAATTATTGGAATGACGGCAATGCTCTGGTGAGTCCAACAGGAGGAACCGAGCCATATGCTATTAATTGGTCTAGTGGACAAATTACAGACAGTATAGGTTCTTTAAGTCCAGATAATTACTCGGTATATGTTGTAGATTCAGTTGGCTGTCTCAAATCTACCAATTTTAACATTGTAGATCCCTATGTATTAACTTGGGGTGGAGTAGGGACGCCTACCTGTCCTGGAGATAGCAATGCTACAGCAACTTTAGCTAGTTCAGGTTGTCCTTGTATGTTTAGCGGATGTATCTACGATTGGGCAAGTATTGACTCTTTGAAGGTTGCCAATTATTTATGGGCCGGTTGGCAGGTGGTAACAATTACGCACCTAGATGGGTGCCAAGTAACTGATTCTATCTTTATCGATGAGGCATATCCAATACTAGATAGTCTTAATTTTGGCAATATTCAATGCGCAACAGACACTTTAGGTTACGTAAATCTTCATCTGCACGACTCGGCAAACGTATCCATTGGATGGGCGGATGGTTCTCACGAATCCTTTATAGATAGTCTTTCGGCTGGTTGGTATTATTACCAGTTAATAGATAACAGAGGATGTAATTATTATGATTCCGTTCAAATTACAACTCCAGATGCACTCATTGCCAATTATTCGATGATTTCGCCACTCTGTTTTGGAGATGCTAATGGTTCTATATTAGGCTCTGCTGTTGGAGGTACAGGAGGCTATTCTTTTGCTTGGAGTAATTCAGATACACTTGCTTTGACAGATTCTTTAATTGCGGGCTATTATAATCTAGTGGTCACAGATTCTTCAGGCTGCACATTTATTATCGATTCAATAAATTTAAGTCAACCCGATATTTTGGCTTTAAATACAGATGGATGGAATTCTAGCTCCGATTCTTGTATGGCTTCTGCAGAAGTTACCGTAAGTGGAGGAAACAGTGGCTATAGCTATTCTTGGAATGACGCTACTTCTGCCACAACTTTTGATGTGCACGAGTTGTGTGCTGGAACCTATATTATTACGGTTACCGACGCAAACGGTTGTGAGTCTATTGATAGTGTAACAGTTTCTTCAACTGTAGGATTAGCAACCAATGAAAACATAAATGTTTCTGTTTTTCCCAACCCAAGTAATGGAAACATACAATTGAATGGATTAAGAATAGGGCAGGACCTAGAAATATTTAATATGACTGGCAAACTTGTATATTCTGATCGAGTTGGTGCGCTTGGCATAACGTTAAACCTAAGTAGGCTGACTTCGGGTAAATACTTTATTCGCATTAGTGATCTGTCGGGTTACCAAATTATTCCAATATCCATAATAGATTAATCATTTTTGTAATGAATAGAGTTATTAGTGAATGAAAATGGTGATTTATTTCATAAAAGCTGAAGCCTCTTTATAGAGCTCAATATCTTTAATTAACGGTTGTAGCTTTTTTATATAAGCTCCCAATTCAAGTAATTTCTGTTTGTCTTTTTTACTTGGAGAATTCAAGTTAGGGACAACAAATTCAGCCATTTGAGAAACATAAGCGAAAACCATTTCGGGAGATTTCGAATTCACTTTGAAGATTTTTGCTTTAGTATCTTGCCCGTTTAAAGCTTTAAGACCTTTCATTTCTGAAGACAGTTTATTCATCTTTGTAAAGGAAACACCACACCTAGGAATTTCATAAACTACAGGTTTTTTAAACTTTGTTACAATCTGCTTTAATAATATTTTGAAATATACTTTAAACTTACCCAATGCTTTTATTTTAAAATTTGTTCAACAAATCTATTAGAATTTTTTATAATTAAGTAGCGTATTTTGTCCAATTTATTCAAATATAATATTTTGGTGGCAGGTTGAATAGGTTATTGGAATTGCGAAAAGACAAAATGAATTATTCAGTCAAATGATTTTACAACAGGTTTAAATTTGATTAGCATTATATCCAATTAAAACTAATGTTCTATCCCCTTCATTTCTTACTTCTAAAAAACCAGAATAAACATCCTCGTCAAAATCTATTACATCAAAATAAGTATCACTCCATTTATAATATTCTCCATCAATTAGTATTAGTTTTAATACCTGCACAACATCTTTCAGCTCGAAAAAATGTTATTTAAACCAATTGTAAAACATTGATTATATTTGAAACAAAGTAAATCAATGAGGAATGTTGTTAGTATTACAATGGTGCTACTCCTTTTTTCGGCCTGTAGTATTGAACTTGAGAAGAAGACCATTTCTGAAAAGTTAGCAGCAGAGCGTAAAACTGAATTTAAGTACTTGGCTTTAGGTGATTCTTATACCATAGGAGAAAGTGTTGACAGGAAAAAATGCTACCCGAATCTATTGAAGGATACTCTGATTAAAGCTGGTTTTTTATTAGATACTGTTACAATTATTGCTAAAACGGGTTGGACTACAGAGGACTTAAAGAATGGTATTTTTAATAGAGAGATAGAAGGAAATAAATATGATTTGGTAACGCTGCTGATTGGTGTAAATAATCAATATCAAGGTCTCGATATAGAAACTTACCGAAAAGAGTTTTTTAGCCTGTTAAAACAAGCAATAAGCTTTGCTAATGATGATCCTAAAAAGGTTATTGTTATATCCATACCAGATTGGGGAGTAACTCCCTTTGCATCTGATAGAGACAATAAACAAATTGCCTTTGAAATAGATAATTACAATGCTATCAAAAAGGAAGAAACCCAAAAGCTTAACGTAAGTTTTGTAGATATAACAGCTTTTTCTAGGAAAGCGGATAAGCATCCTGAATTAGTTGCAACTGATGGACTGCATCCTTCCGGCGAAATGTATTTGGAATGGGTAAATAGAATGTTTCCTGTTGCAAAACAAATCTTGGAGAAATAGAGCTTAAATAGCAATCCAGATGTGGTAAACGAATTTAAAATATATACCTTATTGTTTAGTTTTACCTTAACCAAAGCTATATCTATGATAATTAAAGCTGAGAAGAAATCAAAAGATGAAATTTAGCATCGTGTGGTTATTTACACATAATGGCTAATTATAAGAAAAAATGTATTCAAGATAAAAAACTAAACTTCCTGAGAATCGCTTAGAAAATTAATTATGTACAGATCTACAGAATATTATATTCTACGGATTCCAAAAATCTATTAATTAAAGCTTGGCGTAAATTTTTTAACATAATACCCTCCGATATATGACTGAAGAGTATATATCATTTATAAATAAACGTATAGCACCGTATTATTGGATCAGCTCCTTTTGTCTTATAATTAATATTATGTTAAATAGACTAAAAGGCAACTTCAACAACATTACCCAATTACCTTACTAGCAACATCCTTTCCAACCATAGTGCCTATGGCCACCCCCATTCCTCCAAGCCGAACTGCACAGAGAATATTTTTTCCAACCTCCTTTATAATAGGCTCCTTGTTCTCACCAACTCCCATTATTCCAGCCCAATGATAATCCACTTCATAATTAGTGTTTGGCAAAATTACATTCGATAAAATATCCTTTAATTTATTAATCACCTTTTCTGTACATTCCATTTCCGTGGTGTTTTCTCCTTTAAAGTCCAAGTTTCTACCACCACCAAATAAAACGCGGTTATGAATATTTCTAAAATAGTAATATCCTTTATCATAGTGAAAAGTTCCTTTTAAAGGTAAATTCGGAATTGGTTTCGTAATTAGCACTTGTGCTCTTGCTGGCTCTACATCTTCATCCAAAAATTGGTTTGCAAAACCATTGGAACAAATGACTAGTTTCCCTGTTTTGATTTTTAAATTATTGTTTATTTCCAGATCAACTCCCGATTCAGTTGAATTATACTGAGTGACTTCAGCTCCATTAATAATAGTTACGCCTTCCTTTCTTGCTAAATCTAGGTAAGCCTTCATCATTTTTCCCGTATCAACTTGTCCTTCGTATTGGTTTTTTATAATACCTATAACCCCTTCAAATCCAAAATCACGTTCCTCCTTCGAATAAACAGAGCCGCCAAACTCCTTCCGTAGCACATTATTTAAATCATCCATTCGATCCAAACATGCTACGTACTCTTCTTTTTGATCTGGCCTGAAAAGCTCAAACCCGCCATTAAGTTGAAAGTCTATAGCGTCTTTTCCTAAAAGCTTAATAAGCGCATTTAAACCAGCATTCCTACTTTCAATTAAACGCACTATCTCATCTAAACTTGTGTTTTGTAAATCGTCTAGTACTTCTCCTAATGAACCAAAACAAGCAAAACCAGCATTTTTAGTACTCGCACCCCATGGAAGTAGTCCTCTTTCTAATATCAAGACTTTTAAAGAAGGTGATTTTCTCTTTAAATGGATGGCTGTGGATAAACCAGTTATCCCACTGCCTATTATCACTACATCATTCTCCCCTATTAATTCTTTGTTTTCCCAATAACTAAAATTCATTTTGGAAAAATACAAATTTTATATCCAGTTTGAAGCGCCCTTTTCATTCAACTTTTCGTCTTTAGCAAAACAAATACTTTTTGTACCTTGCGCTTATGTCTTTCAAAGGGATTTTTATTCTCATTTTCTCGCTCATCTTATTTGGTGATTTCCTTGGTCAAGAGCCTCAAGTTTTAGGAGGTTATAAGTTTATCGAGAACAAAAATCAATGGCCAGAACAGGTGCATTACCGTTCAGATATTCAAGGTGGGTATCTTTACCTTGAAAATGACGGGTTTTTATTCAATTTATATGACGGCAAAGAATTCGCTAGATATGTTCAATCCCATTATGATAAATCTTTACCTAGAAACTTTGACAAACTATCTTGGCATAGTTACAAAGTCACATTTAATGAATGTAATACTGAAGCATTAGTAAAAGGTACCTTGGAAACACCTGAATACTACAACTACTTTTTAGGAAATGATAAAAGCAAGTGGGCTTCTAAGGCAAAAGGTTTTCACAGAATTGAATACAAAGAACTTTATCCAGGTATTGATTTAAACTTGTATTCCAAAGTGTTTAATCTGAAATATGATTTTGTGGTTAAAGCAAATGCAGATGCCCAACAAATTGAATTAAATTATGATGGCGCTGACGATATTGCAATAAAAAATGAGAGACTGCATATCTACACACAAGTAAATCACATTATTGAAGACAAGCCTTATGCATTCCAAATAATTGATGGTGAAAAGATTGAAGTCAAATGTAAATTCAAATTGAAGGGAACAACAGTAACTTTTGCATTCCCTAAAGGTTATAATCCTAATTACGATTTAATTATTGACCCTACTCTAATGTTTGCTACTTATTCAGGTTCTACCTCTAATAACTTTGGGTATTCAGCGACCTTTGATTCCAAAGGTTTCTTATATGCAGGCAGCTCTGCCTTTGGTACTGGTTACCCTACAGTGCTTGGCTCTTATGATGGGACTTTTAACGGAGGTTCGGGTTTATCTCCAGGTATAGATATTGCAATTTCAAAATTTGATACCACTGGTACTTTTTTACTCTACTCTACTTATATTGGAGGAAATAGTGACGAATTACCTCATAGTTTAATTGTTAATAATTTTGACGAATTATTTATCTTAGGAACAACTAGCTCAACAAATTACCCGTATACTACTGGATGTTATGATTCTACTTACAATGGAGGAACCCCTAATGACTTGCAACAAGGACTTGGAGCAAATTACATTAACGGCTCTGACATTGTCGCTTCAAACCTTTCTGCGGATGGGACAACACTTCTGGCATCTACTTTTATTGGAGGATCTGGAAATGACGGACTAAATTCCACGCATGATTTTACCAATTGCTCATTAAATGTTTTAAAGTATAATTATGCGGATGAAATTAGGGGAGAAATAGATATTGATGAAAACAACAATGTTTACATTGTTAGCTGCACCAGATCAACAGATTTTCCAATTGTAGGAAATGTTTTCCAACCATCTTTTGGAGGTGGAGATTTGGACGGTGTAATAATCAAGTTAGACAACTCCCTTCAAAACATTATATGGAGTAGTTATTTTGGAGGAGAAAAACATGATGCAGGCTATTCTCTTGCAATAGATTCAAACGAAGATATTTATATAACGGGAGGAACGAACTCAGACTCATTAGTTACTACTCCTGGAGTTGTTGACACAAATGCATTAGGAGGAAGAAGTGATGGGTTTATAGCGCACATAGAAGCAGGAGGTCAGCAAATCATCAGTTCTACTTATTATGGTTCACCTACCTATGACCAATCTTATTTTGTTGAATTGGATAATTGGAACAATGTGTATTTATTAGGGCAAACAGAAATACAAGATTCGACTTTTATTCAAAATGCTCTTTACTTTAATTATGGTAGCGGTCAATTTGTAAGTAAATTAACAGCACAATTAGATTCAGTGATATATTCAACTGTTTTTGGCAATGGAAATGGGATAAGTTTATCTCCAACAGCCTTCTTAGTTGATTTGTGCAATAAAATGTACCTATCTGGCTGGGGAGGAGGAACTAATAATTTTAACACTTGTAATAATACCAGTTCCACAATAGGAATGCCCATCACTTTTGATGCATTCCAGTCAACAACAGATGGCAGTGATCACTATGTAATGGTTTTAGAAGATGATGTTTCAAACATTGTGTACGGGACTTTCTTTGGTGGACCTACTAGTGAAGAGCATGTTGATGGAGGAACAAGTCGATTTGATAGAAAAGGAAAGGTATACCAAGCAATGTGTTCGGGATGTGGTTTTAATTCTGATATGCCAATTTATCCAGCGAATGCTGTTTCTCCAACGAATAACAACAGTTGCAATTTAGGTGTATTTAAAATGGATTTTGATTTACCTGTTGTAGTCGCGGATTTTGAAACTCCTCCAATTGGCTGTGCACCCTATACATATACATTTATTAATACAAGCTTGAGTCAAAACTACACATCTTGGGAATGGGATTTTGGAGATAATGTTGGAACAAGTACTCAGTTAAACCCATCCTATACTTACGCGGATGCCGGAACATATACAATCACCTTAGTTGTTAACGATACAGCAACCTGCAACTTTGGAGATACCATTCAAAAGGAAATTCTAATTATGGGAGACACAGTATATTCTCTTGCTGACCTGTCTATATGTCCTGAAGAATCCCAACAATTGGGTATTTTGCCAAATTCGGATCCTACGATTACTTATTCTTGGTTTCCAACTACTGGATTGAGTGATACTACTATTTCAAATCCTTTTGCAACTCCTACTTCGACAACTAATTATTCTTTACTAATTTCTAATGGAGTTTGTACCGACACTGTTTTTCAAAACCTAATAGTAAACACTCCTCAATTAACAATTTCAAATGATACCACAGTTTGTGATGATTTCTCTTCCGTCACGTTTTCTGCCAATTCCTTTGGAACCAGTTCAGATTATATTTGGTCGTCAAATAATCAGTTTACTGATACACTCAACTCCCCTATTACATCCAACACAATAACAGTTAGTCCTTCTTTTACTTCAACGTATTTTGTACAAATAAATAACAATGGTTGCTATTTAAGTGACTCGGTTGTTCTTACGATTTCCGGTAGCTCCACAACAATTATTGGTGATCAAGGTATTTGCATCGGTGATTCTATCTTTTTAGTAGTTACAAACCTAAACCCATCGGATACACTTACCTACGACTGGAGCCCTGACAACAGCATTCTATCAGGAGATGGGACAAATACTGTTTGGGTTAACCCAAGTTCTACAACAACGTATAACGTTACTTCTACAACAACAAATGGATGTATAATTAATAATGAGGTTACCGTATCAGTTGACGACTTGCCAAATCTTACCACAAATGCTTGGGCGAATAATGACACTATATTTGAAGGTGACTTTACACAGTTAAATGTAACGCCTAATGGCTATACTTACAATTGGACACCAACTGAATCTTTAAATGATCCAAATGTACAATTTCCAAATGCTTCTCCTATAGTGACAACTACCTATATAGTCTCTATTGATGGAAATGGTTGTTCAAAAACAGATACTGTCATAGTATATGTTACAGAGATTATATGTGATGAACCTTATATTTTTGTTCCGAATGCATTTACACCTGATGGTGATGGCATTAATGATATTCTGTATGTAAGAGGGCATCCTAATTCAGAAATAGTGTTTAGAGTTTATGATAGATGGGGAGAGTTAGTTTTCGAAACTTTTGACATTAACCTCGGGTGGGATGGAATATTTAAAGGAAAAGAATCTGACCCAGCAGTATTTGATTATTATCTAGAAGTACTTTGCCCAGGTGATGAAACATTTTTCAAAAAAGGAAACGTTACCTTAATTCGATAAGTTGATTTTAGTAAGAAAATATATCATTCTTGGCCTCTTTAGTGTATTACTGCTAAGTGGAAATGCACAGGACATTCACTTTTCTCAGTACGACCTCTCTCCTATTAACTTAAATCCAGCAATGACTGGACAATTCAACGGAGATTTTCGATTTATTGGAAATTACCGTTCTCAATGGGGATCTGTTACCGTTCCTTTCAATACAATAAGCATTGGCGCTGACGCAAAAGACATCTTCAACAAAAAAGATTTGGCAGGTGGAATTCAGATTAACCAAGATAGAGCTGGCGATTCTCAATTCAATACATTTCAAGTTAATTTTTCTGGAGCATATCTAAAACCAATAAGTAACGACTCATTGCACAACCTTTCTTTTGGTATTCAAACAGGATTTACGAATCGAAGTTTAAATTATGACCCACTGTCTTTCGATGTTCAATATAATGGTTCCTATTACGACGAGAATTTACCCAATCAAGAAAATTTTGCCAGAGAAAGTAGAACCTATTTGAACCTGAATCTTGGTGTTGGTTATTTATGGGAAATAGAAAAAAGGAAAACAATAAGAGGTGGTCTCGCTCTTTTCAATTTGACTAAACCGAAACAAAGTTTTTTTAATGATGATGAAATTAAACTAGATATGCGACTAGCAGTTCATGCAAATGCTGAATGGAAAGTTCACGAGAAGATAAATGTACTTCCGAGTATGTTATTCATGAGTCAAGGGAAATATAAAGAATTGGACTTTGGCGTTTCTGCAAAATACATTTTAACTGATTTTATGTCCATGTATCGCACCGTTTGGTTTGGGTGCTTTTATCGCAATCAAGATGCTGGTTTTTTAACTGCAGGAATGGATTACGACCAATGGAAAGTTGGCGTGAGCTATGACATTAACGTTAGCACATTGGTTCCTGCTAGTAATAATCGTGGAGGTTTAGAAATAGCAGTTATTTATATAATTGACAAAACACCACCAAAAAGAATTATGCACAGAATTTGTCCAGATTATATTTAATGAAATTACAATTACTCATCATATTACTATTTCCACTTTTTTATTTTGGTCAATCTCAAAAGCAATTAATTAAATATGCCGATGAAAATGCGTCTTTGGGGGATTTTTATGGTGCTTCTATCTACTACAAACAAGCTTTACGCTTAGATTCTTCTAATATTCATCTTTTGTATAAATATGCCGAATCCTTAAGAAAGTATAATAACTATGATTTAGCCTCCTATTACTACAATAAAATTATTGAGAAAGATAAAGCAGGGAGAATTTATAAAGATGCTTGGTTTTGGTTTGCTGTGATGCAGAAATACAATGGAGAATATCAAGCTTCTATGAAATCATGGAAAAAAGTTAAATCGATTTACAAGAAAAATAAAAAAGGATATGAATCTTTAAAGGCGAGACAAGAAATGATGTCTTGTGGTTTTGCTATGCGCTTTAAAAATGACTTAACCGATGCTTGTTTAGTGACGCATTTAGATACCAATATTAATACAACAAATTCCGAGTTTAGTGCTTTCACTTATTCGAATGAGTTATTTTTTAGTTCTTTGAGAGACACTACAATGGGTGCAGAATTGAACATTGACAATCCCAATGATTATAAAATTAAAATATTCTCTTCCACAAAAAAAGACTCAACCGTTTACGGCAGTATAGATTCAATTATCAATAGTCAGCAATTCCATAACGCCAACGGCTGTTTTAATTCGGATGAGACAAAATTCTATTTTACACGATGTGATACATTAAATCATTGTGAAATTTATGTTTCCAAATATGGGAATGGCATATGGAGTAAGCCAAAAGTACTCCCTGTAAAAGTGAATCAAAAAGGAACAAACACTACTCAACCCCATGTTGCGCTTATTGATGGTAAAGAACACCTTTTCTTCTCTTCTAACAGAGAAGGAGGACAAGGTGGTCTGGATATTTGGCATTCTGAAATTCTGGATGGTGATACTTATACTAAACCAATTAACGCGGGAAAAACAGTTAATACTTTAGATCCAGATATTTGCCCATATTACGATGCTGAAGAAGGAGTTTTATATTTTAGTTCTACATGGCATAAAGGTTTCGGAGGTTTTGACATATTTAAGGTAAAGGGTAAACCTGGAAAATTTCACGAACCAGAAAACATGATGCAACCCGTCAATTCTTCGTGGAATGATTTTTATTACACCATCAATAAATATGGTACCGAAGGCTTTTTAACATCTAATCGATTAGGGGCTTTTTACAAAAAAGGCCCTACTTGCTGTAACGATATCTGGAAAGTAAATTTTGAAAAAGAAGGAATAGAAGAACTACAAATTATTGAAACATTAGACGACTTAAATAAATACCTGCCAGTTACCTTATATTTTCACAACGATAGACCAGGTCCTCGGTCTTTGGACACTATAGTACCAATTAGCTATATGGTCGCTTTCGATCGCTATAAGGAACTACAAACAAAATATAGGGATGAATACTCGAAAGGACTTAAAGACAATAAAGAGATGGAAGCTAGATTGGATATTGATGATTTCTTTAAACATTACGTTGACAAAGGTGTGAGTGACCTTGAATTATTTACACGTTTATTGCTTCAGGAATTAGGGAAAGGTGAAAAAATTGAAGTAATTGTTAAAGGCTTCGCAAGTCCTCTAGCTAAAACAGAATACAATGTTAACCTTACAAAAAGAAGAATTTCAAGTTTAGTTAACTATCTCAGAGAATATAACAATGGCACGTTTATCCCCTATTTGGACAAAACTGCTAAGAACGGAGCAGAACTAACTTTTCAAAAAATTCCTTTTGGAGAATACACTGCAAATACTTCTATTAGTGACGATTACTATGATCAAAGAAATTCCATCTACAATCGTTCTGCTGCATTAGAAAGAAAGATAGAAATTCAGACCGTTCGACAGGCTAATCCAAAAGACAGTATCTATGCTGAAATAAATATTAACATGAGTACACACGATTTTGGAAAGTTAAAACGGGGACAAATTGTGCAGTATACATTTGACGTAAAAAACACCGGAAACAAAGACCTTACAATTAAAAAAGTAATTGCAGCATGCGGATGCAGTACGATTTCATTTACCGAGGAAAGTATAAAGCCTGGGGAAATTGGACATGTAAATGTCTCCTTAGACACTAAGGATTTAAACGGGAAACAGGTGAAATCCATTACAATTATAGCAGACGCCTTCCCGACTACAAAAAGATTGGTACTTACTGCAGAAGTGTTTGAGTAGATGAATAGTTATTTGGATGAATGCTAATCAATTGTTTTTCGACTATTTTTAAAGCTTAACAACAAAAGAACCCATCCCAAAATAAAAAGTAAACCTCCAATAGGGGTTATTGGGCCTAAAAATTTCAAGGCATCTATTTGCCAAATAGAATTAAGCGTCAAAAGGTATATCGATCCCGAAAACAGGAGTATTCCAATAAGAAATAAGTTGATAACAGTTCCCAATTTATCGATCTTGAATGTAGTTGCTAAAAGCAATAGAATAAAAATACTCAGACTATGGGTTATTTGATAAAAAACACCTGTTTTCCAGCTATCTAATTTGTCTGCAGGTAATTCTAAGTTTTCCTTTAAGTAGTGTGCTCCCATAGCTCCTAGAGCGATAGCGATTACCATTGAAATAGTGGCAATTTGTAAATATCTATTTGTTTTCAAAATGGGCACTTTGGTTATTTAAAAAAAAACCTTGGCTCCAACTAAAAAGGAACCAAGGTGAAAGTCTTGTAATCCAACTAATCTTATCTATTAGAGATATATTCGTTAAGCTCTTCTTTTGATGAACTGAACGAGAATATTTTATTTACTTGATAAAAATTATCAATATCATAAGTAAAATTGTAAGCGAATTTAGCAAATTCCAATTTACCATCTTCAAAGTCAAAAGATTCAGATATGTAGATAATATTTTGAACACTCATACATTTGCCTTTTAGCGCTTGCTTAGCAACCATTAATTTATTGTCTGAAAAACTTTCTTCTTCAATCGCGTTTCTAATTGCATCTACATCATTCAATGGAGGAATACAACCAGTAGCCCCGTTGTAACCAGATACATAAACCACAGGAGCTGCTGCTTGAACCTGAGTCCCTGTATTCACTCCACTTGTTGATGTGGTTGTTGTTGTAGTTGTAGTTGTTGAAGTATGAGATGTTTCCATATTATCTGTCATGCCCATGTCAATATTATTGTTCATACCGTTCTCATTTACATTCACATTCATATTTAATTCAAGACCACCAACTGATACATTCATGTTAACATTTTCATTCACTTCATCAATATTGTCACTCATGCTGATATTTGCATCCATACTATTTTGCATGGCATTAATCTCCATGTCACTCAAATTGGCATTGTTTGCTGAGTTTGTTGTTGTCGTTGTTGATGTGGTTGTTGTAACTGTTTCATCGATTACCACATTATTTGTTGCTGGAGCCTCGACTGTATGATATACAATTTGCACTTGTTGATCATTTGTAGCTGCCTGTCCCATGGCAACCTCTCCAAAATAACGAAGTTTATAACCTTTCTTTGTACTTACAATTCTTGCTGTTACTTCAACATTCATCGATTCAAAATAAAAGTTTTTATCAATATCGGCTGCAACACCATCTGCGAATACAACTTTGACATGATTTTGATTGTTCGATAGTCCTGTTATCTTAACATTTGTCTGAGGTTCAGCGTTCTGTTTAATTCCGTTTACAATGGCATAAAAAGGGGTTGGATCTGATGCAAAGATTATTAGATTGGAAGTTTGCTGACCTATTCCTGATAGAATAGCCAAAATTGCAAATACATTCGTAAGTATTATTTTTTTCATAAAATATCTTTTTGATAAGTAAATTTAATTTTTAGATATGACATTACCATAGTTATGCCAAAAAATATTTTTAGCAATACAAGTTTGTTAATAAAATGTTAACCAATATAAGGTGCTTGGTGTTTGTATAGTGATTACATTTATGACCTTAAAATCGAAACCAGAGTAAATGAAAACAATACTAGTAATAGGTGCAGGAAGATCGTCATCATCCATGATACGTTATTTTTTGGATAATGCAGAAAAGGAGAATTGGTATATCAGAGTCGGAGACATGAATCTTGAAATGGCACAGGATAAAGTAGGAGAACATTCTAGAGCTGAGGCGTTTCAATTTGA
>Ga0233450_10003920_pt1 | contig 13743 bp, 10 predicted proteins | sample 011ome_30_FD_189956 | JGI IMG/M metagenome (GOLD analysis project Ga0233450, IMG submission 189956) | Coastal salt marsh microbial communities from the Groves Creek Marsh, Skidaway Island, Georgia - 011501CT (spades assembly) | ecosystem: Environmental > Aquatic > Marine > Intertidal zone >... | reverse complement strand
GAGTTGAAATTTTGAATCTATTGATTAATGCAAAACATGCTCATTCGGTATAAAAAGTGCCAATAGAATCAACACAGGTTAGTAGCATTTTGGCAATGCTCACGGTGACTGTTGTCAAGCTACAACCAAGCGTGTTTCAAAAAAAATCATCCTTTCAATAATAAATAAAAATACTTTGCGTTAATTAAATAGCTTAAGAGAAACTTAAGCATATAATTTAAACGAATCTTTTGATTTGCCTATGAAAAAAGTTTTTACTAAAAATGAAAATGCCTTATTTACTCAATTCCGATTACTATCGGTAGAAAAAGACTACTGTAATGAAGCCATGAAAGAAAAAATTATTGGTCCCAAACAGACGACAATAGATAATATTTTAAATTATTCTAAAGCTTTGAGCATAAGGGAGTCATCAATAATTAACCATATAGAAATGGTTTTAAATTAAAATAGTTTAACCTTTAGTGAAGCCCCATAGCATATAGTTATTGGGGTTTTTTTAGTGCTTTAAAATTTGACAACAAAAAAAGCCTGTTACATATAACAGGCTTTTTAACTTAGTATATTACTAATATATTATCCTTCAACAACTTCAAATTCGATTTCTACAGAAATCTCTTTGTGTAATTGAACATTGGCTTTGTACTTACCTACTGTTTTAATTGCGTCTCCGATAAGTTTAATGTTCTTACGTTCAACTACAAATCCAGCAGTAACAAGCGCCTCTGTTACTTGTACGTTAGAAACCGAACCGAAAATCTTTCCGTTTTCTCCAACTTTCGCTGCAACTTTAATTTTAGCTTTTTCTAATTTCGCAACAGATTTTTCAGCCTCAGCTTTAACTTTCTCTGCTTTGTGCGCTCTTTGACGTAAAGTCTCTGCGTTCATCTTCTTTATAGACTCAGTAGCCAATACGGCCTTTCCTTGTGGGATAAGGTAGTTTCTTCCGTAACCGTCCTTTACAGAAACAATTTCGTCTTTGTCCCCTAGGTTATCTACATTATTTTTTAATAAAACATCCATGATTTGGGTCCTCCTTATTTTAATTGATCTGCAACGTATGGTAAAATAGCTAAGTGACGTGCACGTTTTACGGCAGTCGCAACTTTTTTCTGATACTTTGCAGATGTTCCTGTTAATCTTCTAGGTAGAATTTTACCTTGCTCGTTTATGAATTTTAATAAAAATTCAGGATTTTTGTAATCTACGTACTTTATTCCTGATTTCTTAAATCTACAGTATTTCGATTTTTGTACGTCAATACTGATTGGGGTTAGATATCTAATATCTGATTCTTTTCCAGCCATGTTAAATAGTTTAAGTTAATTAATTAGGCTTTCGCCATTGTTCTTCCTTTGTCAGCAAATGCAATGTGATCTTTATCCATTTTCATGGTTAAAAAACGCATTACCATTTCGTCTCTTTTAAATGCAACCTCTAGGTTTGCAATTACACTTCCTTCAGCTTCGAACTCAATTAAGTTGTAAAAACCTGTGGATTTCTTCTGGATTGGGTAAGCTAATTTTTTTAAGCCCCAATCTTCTTCATGAAGAACTTTTGCACCACTGTCTTTAAGAACTTTCTTAAACTTCTTTACTGCTTCCTTTGCCTGGTCTGCAGACAAAACGGGAGTTAAAATGAAAACAGTTTCGTAATGATTCATATTCTTTGTTTTGTTATTTAGAACCATGGTCTATCCATAATTCGGGCGGCAAAGATATATATATTTATCGGAAAATGAAACAAATTTGCTTATTAACATGTTGTTGATAAATAATGAATGCTAAAGTATTGTAAATATTGGTGTATAGAAAGAATTAATTTAGCTTTGTAATCCGTTAAATGACAGAAGAACAATTCATAGTATCCGCGAGGAAGTACCGTCCAACATCTTGGGAAAGTGTTGTGGGGCAAAGTACCATTACTTCTACATTGCAACATGCTATTGATACTGGACACCTAGCACAAGCCTATTTGTTTTGCGGACCTAGAGGAGTTGGTAAGACTACATGTGCTCGAATTTTTGCAAAAACAATCAATCAGCAAGGCGGAGAAGAAGAGCAGGATTTTTCTTTTAATATATTTGAACTGGATGCTGCTTCTAATAATTCCGTTGATGATATTCGGTCAATTACAGATCAAGTGCGAATTGTGCCGCAGGTAGGAAAATATAAAGTTTATATCATAGATGAGGTTCACATGCTATCGGCAAATGCTTTTAATGCTTTCTTAAAAACCCTGGAAGAGCCTCCGCCTCATGCGATATTTATATTAGCAACTACAGAAAAGCATAAGATTATACCAACAATTTTATCGCGTTGTCAAGTTTACGATTTCAACCGTATATCGATTCAAGATATGGCAAATCACTTGGCGTATGTTGCAAAACAAGAGAATATAAAGTTTGAGATAGATGGATTGCATATTATAGCAGAGAAGGCGGATGGAGCTCTACGTGATGCACTTTCTATATTTGATCAAATTGTAAATTTTTGTGATGGAAACATTACTTACGATGCAGTAATTCAAAACCTTAATATCCTTGACTACGATTATTATTTTAAAATAACAGATCATTTATTAAAAAACGAAATTCATCAGTCGCTTTTGGTTTTTAATGAAATTCTTGAAAATGGGTTTGATGGTCATAATTTTATCAATGGATTAGGGAGTCATTTGAGAAATCTCCTTGTAAGCAATGATGCTATCACACTGAAGCTTTTAGAAGTCAGTGACAATGTAAAGGCTAAATACAATGAGCAATCAAAATTAGCAAATCTCAAATTCCTGATTGATGGACTTAAAATAATTGGTGAAACAGATGTCCAATACAAATCCAGTAAAAATCAACGATTACATGTTGAATTAGCCCTAATGAAATTAAGCTCTCTAACCGCCATAGAGGGAGAAAAAAAAAAGTAGCTCATCCCATTGGGAAATAATTGCGCCAAATTCATTTTCTAAAGGATTTCCTTCACCTCCGAACCCTATTAAGGTAGAACCCGAAAAGGTTCAGGAAGTTATAAAAAAGAACAAGGATGAAAGTGTTTCCAAAGAGGTGGTTGAAATCAAAACAGAACCTAAAATTCAAGGGGAAAAACCCAAAACTGGAAATGTAGTTGGCGTGCAAAGAACTTATACCGGTAAGAAGCGATCAGGGATTTCTATATCTGCCATGCAAAACCAGAAAAAGGAAGAGCAAGAAGCTGAAGGGGTTGAAGATTTATCGAATAAACCAAGAACTGAGTTCACAGCAAATGAATTAATGTCAAAATGGAATGCTTTTGCCTTTCAATTAAAAGACAGGGGTAGACAGGGTTTGTATATTACCCTGACAAAGAGAAAACCAGAGATAAAACAAAATTTTCTTTTAGAGTTTACGATAGATAACGAAATTCAAAATATCGAATTGGAAGATGAGAGTTCTAACTTACTGACTTTTCTGAGAGTTGAGTTAAATAATTACGGTATCCAATTAAAAGTGTTGCTCAGTAAAGAAGATAATTCAGTAAAGCACCTTTCCAGCAAGGATAAGTTTTTAAAAATGGCTGAAAAGAACCCTGCTCTGCATGAATTAAGAGAAAGATTGAATTTGGATATTGAATATTGATTTCCACATTTATCTCAAAATCTTATGGGTCTGCTATTACGATTAAATATGCTCAAGAAAAAAGGGAGCTAATAATTACTAGCTCCCTTTTTGAGATAATAGAATATATTATACTAATGAGTAGCTTACATCGAAGCGAGTATGCTGTTTAATGTCTCACTTGGTCTCATTGCTTTTGCAGATAATGCATCGTTAGGGTAATAGTAACCACCTAAGTCGATGGTGCTGCCTTGTGCATCATTTAATTCTCCAATTATTTTATCCTTGTTGTTGGTTAATTGGTTAGCAATATCTGAAAACTTTTTGCTAAGACCTGAATCAATAGTTTGAGCAACTAGTCCTTGAGCCCAGTACATGGCTAAATAAAAATGACTTCCTCTATTGTCTAATTCACCCACCTTTCTTGAAGGAGATTGTCTATTCAATAAAAGTTTTTCAGTAGCATCATCCAATGTGTCAGCCAAAATTTTTGCTTGGTTATTGTTGAATTTTTCACTTAGGTGATCCAAAGAAACGGCTAAAGCTAAAAATTCGCCTAAAGAATCCCATCTTAAGTGTCCTTCTTCATTGAATTGTTGAACATGTTTTGGGGCTGAACCACCAGCTCCAGTTTCGAATAAACCACCACCGTTCATTAATGGAACTATCGAAAGCATTTTAGCACTTGTTCCTAATTCCAGAATAGGGAATAGGTCCGTCAAGTAATCTCTCATTACATTTCCAGTCACAGATATCGTATCTTTTCCCTCTTTAATTCTGGCTAAAGTAAATTCAGTAGCCTCCCCCAAAGACATTATTCGAATATCTAAGTTGGCAGTGTCGTGATCTCCTAAATACTTATTTACTTTTTTGATTACTTCAGCATCATGAGCTCTATCATCACATAACCAAAATACAGCAGGAGTTCCGGTTGCTTTAGCTCTATTAACCGCCAATTTTACCCAATCTTGAATTGGAGCATCTTTAGCTTGACACATTCTCCAAATATCTCCAGCTTCTACAGAGTGCTCAATAAGTACATTTTCATTTGCATCAACAATTCGGACTGTACCGTTGCTTTTTATTTCAAATGTCTTGTCATGAGAACCATATTCTTCTGCTTTTTGCGCCATTAACCCAACATTTGGAACTGTTCCCATTGTTGTTGGATCGAAAGCACCATTTTTCTTACAGAAATCAATCGTAACCTGGTAAAGTTCAGCATAGCTATTGTCAGGAATAATAGCTTTTGTGTCTTGTGTTTTGCCCTCTGCATTCCACATCATTCCTGACGTTCGTATCATAGCGGGCATAGACGCATCAATAATCACATCACTTGGAACATGCAGGTTAGTTATTCCTTTGTCAGAATCAACCATTGCTATATCTGGTCCGTTTTGAAAACATGCTTCAATACTTGTTTCAATATTTGCTTTTATGTCAGCAGGTAATTCTTTTATTTTATTTATCAAGTCTCCAAACCCATTATTTACGTCGACACCCAATTCATCTAATAACTCACCATGCTGCTCAAATACAGGAGCAAAGAAAACTTTTACAGCATGTCCAAAAATGATTGGGTCAGAGACCTTCATCATGGTTGCTTTCATATGTAAGGAAAGTAAAACATTTTTTTCTTTTGCATCTTTAAATTGATCATAGAAAAAACTTACCAAAGCTTTTTTACTTAAAACCGAAGCGTCAATAATTTCTCCAGATAAAAGGGAAAGGTTGTTCTTAAGTATGCTCGTGTTACCATTTTCATCAATAAATTCGATTTTAGCCGAATTAGCTTCACTCAAAGTAATAGACTTCTCATTCGAACGAAAATCTCCTCCATTCATATGCGCTACATGAGTTTTAGAATCACTACTCCAAGCACCCATAGAATGTGGGTTGTTCCTAGCATATTGCTTCACTGCTTTTGGAGCTCTTCTGTCCGAGTTTCCTTCCCTAAGTACAGGGTTTACAGCACTTCCTTTAATTTTGTTGTACCTACTTTGAATTTCTTTTTCACTATCATTTTTAGGGTCTTCTGGGTAGCTGGGGATGTCATATCCACTTGATTGTAATTCTTTTATCGCAGCTTTTAGTTGCGGTATAGATGCACTAATGTTGGGCAGTTTTATAATGTTCGCTTCTGGGTTTTTAGCTAATACCCCTAATTCTGCTAGAGCATCTGTTTGTTTTTGATCATCAGTAAGATTATCAGGAAATGTAGCGATAATTCTTCCGCCCAACGATATGTCCTTTGTTTCAATTTCAATGTCTGAAGAGCTAGTAAAAGCTTTTACAATTGGTAAAAATGATTGGGTTGCTAAAGCTGGTGCTTCATCAGTCTTTGTGTAAATGATTTTAGCCATTTTATTGAGTTTATTAAAGGTCTATATTAGGTGGGCAAATGTACTGTTTGTAAGATGCTTTTCCTAATGTTAAGATTAATTTTTGATACAATAGCATTTTCTGAAATAGAATTGATTCATTAGTAAAAAACGACATCATTATATATTTGTATAACACAACTAATTTTGTATTTTCCGGTCTTGGATTTTTAGATCAATTCTGATGAAGTACAATGATTAATTCAGTGTCCCTTATCAGGTTTTGGATTTAAACGGTAAGATAGTTTAAAACGTGTATTTGGAAGTGAACATAAGATAAAAGTAGATGAACTTTCCAAAGGAGTTTGCCTAATTAGCATAAGTAATTTGAGCAGCATTCCTCTGCTTTTTGTAATACAATAGGTTGATTTTAGTCACCTAAATATAGTTATTCATCAGTATTATTGATAGATTTAAATGTTAATTTTTTGGTGAATTACTTATATTTTGACTCATAACTTAGTCTTTTTTTTGTGTTAAGAATCCAACCATTTGTAAGTTTTACTTCTTGTTTTTTTGTTGTTTTATCAGGTGTTTTAGAGGTTTTTATAACGAATATTATGGATTGTTTTTCGAATTGGATCTAAAGATTTCTAACTTATAAATAAGCGGTTAACAAAGATAGAATGAATATTTGTTTTATCTTGGAGGCGAAACAACCAACTATATTTTTCTATGTTTACTAAAATTTCTATTCGATCAATCGTTTACTTTGCCCTTATATTTTCATCAATATCTGTTAAGTCACAGCAATGGGTAGATATGATGTTGCAACCAAATGCCAATTTTTACGAGATAAGAGATGCTTTTGAAACAGAATGGGGCAGTGATGAATACGTCAGGGGAAAAGGATATAAACAATTCAAAAGGTGGGCGAATTTTTGGGAAACGAGAGTGCTAGAAGATGGTAGTTTCCCTGTTAATAGTAGAGGTTGGGGTGATTTTAAAAATTTAATTGTTGGGAGCCAAACCAAGTCTGGTGGAGTTGGGAATTGGCAACCAATGGGCCCTTTTTCCCATGTCAATACAGATTCTTGGAGTTCTGGAACAGGTAGAGTGAATTGCATTGTTGAAGATCCTAATAATCCGAGTATTTTGTTTATTGGTGCTCCTGCAGGAGGTGTTTGGAAATCTACAGATGCAGGAAGTACTTGGACTCCATTAGGAGATGAGCTTTCTGTAATAGGTGTTTCTGGTATAGCTATCGATCCAAATAATAGCAATATCATTTACTTAGCCACTGGGGATACTGATGGAGGAGATACTTATAGTATAGGAGTGCTGAAATCTATTGATGGTGGGCTGTCTTGGTCGCCTACTGGAAATGTTTCCGGTGAAACAACCAAGTTAATTATTGATCCGACTAATTCAAATGTAATTTATTTAGCTACAAGTTCGGGTGTGTATAAAACCACAAATGCAGGATTTTCATGGAATAATATTCAAGGTGGTAATATTCGGGACATTGATATGAAGCCAGGATCACCGAATGTTATTTATGCCGTTTCTTCTTCGGAGTTTTTTATTACCACAGATAGCGGAGCTAATTGGAATGCTATTACCAATGGGTTGCCAAGTACTTCAGGGCGGTTAGCGATAGCAACTACTGCTGCTAATTCAAGTTATGTTTATGTTCTAAGTGCAACTACTGGAAATGGTTTTCAAGGTTTATATCGTTCCATAAATTCAGGAACTTCATTTACGGCAATGAATACTACCACGGATATTTTTGAATCTACTCAAGCTTGGTATGATATGGCAATTGCTGCGTCCCAAACAAATGCAAATGAAATTGTAACAGGGGTTTTAAATGTTTGGAGATCTACTAATGGAGGAAGTTCATTTACACAACTAAATAACTGGAGTTCTCCTTCAAGCTCTGCGTATACGCATGCTGATATTCATTATTTAAAATACTTCGATGGAAATTTGTATTGCGGTAGTGACGGGGGTATTTATCAATCAACAAATAGTGGTAATGATTTTACTGATTTGTCTGAAGGCCTACAAATAGGTCAGTTTTATAGAATTGGAGGTTCTCAAAATGATGTTAATACTATTAGTGGTGGGCTTCAAGATAACGGAGGCTATGTCTTAAAATCAGGTGTTTGGAAAAACTATTATGGTGCTGATGGGATGGAAGCAGGAGTGGACCGTAATAATTCTAATCTTATTTTTGGAATGATTCAATACGGAGATTTGTATAGGTCAACCAATGGAGGAAATACTAGCAGTGGTCAAGGAAGTCCAATGTCAGGTAGATGGGTAACGCCAATGCAAATGGATCCAAATAATGATAGGTTATTAGCAGGATATGATGATTTACATGAATTTGATTATGCATCTGGATGGAATCAATTATCAGGATTTAATTTTCCAGATCAATTGCGTTGTATAGAAATATATGATGGAAATTCAGATATTATCTTTGTGAGTACGGATGATAATATTTATAAAACGACTAATAATGGAGGTGTTTTTACTGATATTACAGGTTCATTGCCTACTAATTCAGTGATAACTTCAATTGAAGTTAACCCTTCAAACTCGGATGAATTATGGGTTTCTAGAGGTGGATGGGATGGCTCGAATCATATATTTCACACATCTGATGGAGGAACCACTTGGAATAACCTAACCGGAAATCTTCCTAACTTACCTTGTAATATAATTAAGTATGACGATGGCACAAATGGAGGTATCTATGTTGGTACCGATATAGGTGTTTATTACAGAGATAATGATCTAGGGAATTGGATTCAATTCATGAATAACCTACCTAATGTTGTGGTCAATGATTTAGAGATTAACGAAGCATCTAATATTATTAGAGCGGGTACATACGGAAGAGGAGTGTGGGAATCTCCAAACTATAATGCGTTTGATTACGATGCTGGAATAAGTGAAATTAGTAGTCCAGATGCATCAATTTGTAATACTTCTACTTTTGATCCAGTTGTTACTTTAATAAATTACGGGTTAATTAATTTGACATCCGTCGATATTATTTATGATGTAGATGGTTCGAATCCACAAACATTTAGCTGGACTGGAAATTTGGCGCAGGGGGGGACAGAAGTGATCACTTTACCAATTATTACTTCTACATCAGGGAACCATATATTTAATGCAACAACTAGTATGCCTAATGGAGTTATAGATGAAGCTTTGAGCAACGATGGTAAATCTAATTCATTTGTGCTAACACTTGCAGGTATGCCAGTTACGTTAAATTTAGCAACCGACTGCTGGGGCTCCGAGGTTTCATGGAGAGTTTTAGATGATAATGGTGATTTGGTTGTCTCAGGAGGTCCATATACTGATAATACTGGGGGTGATCTTTTTACGGAAATATTATGCCTTTCAGATGGCTGCTATGATTTTATTATTAATGATACTTATGGTGATGGTATGTATGGCTCTCAATATGGTTCTTGCAACATTGATGGTGATTATAGTTTAATTGATGATCAGGCTAATGTTTTGGTTCAGATGCAAGTGGTTGATTTTGGTAATGAAGCAATCCATAATTTTTGTATTACTGGGGTTGGTTTGATTGCTGATTTTACATCTAATGCTACCACGGTTTGTGAAGGTTCAACAATTGACTTCGCTGACGCTACAGCTTCAGGAACACCAACGAGTTGGAATTGGGTTTTTAACGGTGCCATCCCATCTACTTCGACTGATCAAAATCCGACAGGGATTCAATATACGTCTTCTGGAACTTATTCAGTTGAGTTAACGGTATTTGATGGTGTTAATTCCAATACAATTACTACAACATCTTATATTAACGTTGAACCAGCTCCATCTGTGTTTGTAACTCCAACAGACCCAGCATGTGGGTTGGATAATGGAGAAATTTCTGCTGCCGGTACAGGTGGTACAGGAACATTGATTTATTCTTGGTCGAATGGAGAAACTGGACAAACTATTTCAAATTTAGGTGTTGGTGCTTATACTGTAACCGTTTTGGATGATAATGGCTGTTCACAATTTGCATCTGCAACATTGTCAAATATAAATGGACCAACAGCATCTGTTAATCCTGATCAGACTATCTGTTCCGGTGATGCGGCTACCGTAACTGCTGATGGTGCAGGTTCTGGAGGGTCTTATAATTGGAACCAAACATTAGGGCCTGGAATCACGCATAGCGTTTCCCCAAATGCTACCACAACCTATACGGTGGTTGTAACGGATGTCAATGGATGTAGTTCTTCGATTTCTACAACGATTACTGTTGAACCTACTCCTGTTCTCGTTTTTTCACCTTTGAGTCCAAATATATGTGAATCAGACAGTGTGACTTTATCTGTTTTTGGTGCGCAGAACTATTCTTGGGATTCGGGTGAAATAGGAAGTTCAGTTACTGTTTCACCAAATACACAAACGATTTATACCGTAACCGGTCAAGATGGAAATTGTAGCAGCACTTCATCGATTACGGTAAATGTTTCACCAAATCCAGTCGTTGTAGCTGGAGCTGATAATTTCACAGTGGTAACCGGTGAATCAATAAACTTTACAAATGCGGGGTCAAATGGTACTAATTACAATTGGGACTTTGGAGATGGAGGCAGCTCCGCATTGAATTTCCCTTCTTATAGTTATGCCAACGTGGGTACTTACACAGTTATATTATATGCGAGTTTAGGAAATTGTTCAGGGTCAGATACTATCGTTATTAATGTTGATGTAAATGGCATATTATCTCATCAACAGTCAGAGGCCTATTCAATTTATCCTAATCCGGTTTCTTCTGAATTACATATTGAAGCAGTAAATAATTTTGAAAAAGTGAAATACACTATTGTAGATGCTCTTGGTAAAATTGTTTTAGAAGGCATTTATGACTTTAATTCAGCGATTGATGTTTCTAGTATTGCAAAAGGTGTTTATATAATTCAATTGGAGAACAAGGAAAAAGGCTTACTGCAATTTATAAAAAATTAAATAGGTAAGTTTTAGCTAGAAAAATAAAAAACAGATTATTTTTGGTCTTCTTCAACGAACAAGAAGATAACTTCATTCGCCTTTTTCATTCTGTATGTTTCACGTGCAAATTTCTCTAACTCTTCAGGGTTTGTGGTCAATTCATTTATTTTGACTTTTATCTCTTCTATTTCAATTCTTTTCAAATCATTTACTTCTTGAAGCTCACTCAGCTTATTTAATGATTTGAATTGGCGATAAATATTAGTGTCCTCAAAGGCTATTAATATTACCAGTAATATTAATGATGATAGAAAATATTTATTCTTTATTAATCGAATTGATTTTTTCATTGTGTTGCCAAAAATAGAAGTTAAATAACTGTTATAATTTTAAGGATTAAATTATTGTAAACAATAATTTGTGAGTTTATAGTAAGTTTTGACTTTATAGAAGGAAATGATCTTTTCTAATATTGAGCTTATTGTTCTAAAGTAAAATGGGTTTTTATACCTTGTGTATTTTGAGTAAATATTCTTTTTTAAAAAATCGATGAAAATAATAAAGCGGTTTTATTCTTAACAATCGTCATCGCCGTATTGATATAATAACTATTTTAAGCATCTAAAATGTAAACAAATGGGTAAAGAAATAACAACGCACAATTTTTTGGATATAGATATTGCACAAAATGCAACTATGGAAGACATTAGAGATATTGCTTCTAAACTTGGTATTTCTGAGAGAGATCTTGAAATGTACGGTAAGTATAAAGCTAAACTCCCCCTTACTTTAATTGATGAAGGCAAGATAGCAAAAAACAATTTAGTCTTGGTTACTGCGCTTACTCCAACTCCTGCTGGAGAAGGTAAAACAACTACTTCAATTGGCTTAACAGAAGGGTTGAATAAATTAGGAAAGAAAACAACTGTTGTTCTAAGAGAACCATCTTTGGGTCCTGTGTTTGGAATTAAAGGTGGTGCTGCTGGTGGTGGGTATTCACAAGTACTCCCTATGGAGGATATTAATCTGCATTTCACAGGTGATTTCTCTGCTATTGAAAAAGCCAATAACTTATTGTCTGCCTTAATTGACAATAACATTCAAAGTAAAACAAGAAATTTAAATATTGATCCACGAACTATTGTATGGAAACGTGTAATGGATATGAATGATCGTTCATTAAGGGATATAACAATTGGATTGGGTGGTACCGCTAATGGGATACCTCGTCAAGATGGGTTTAATATAACACCTGCATCTGAAGTGATGGCGATTCTTTGCATGGCTGAGAATTTTGTAGATTTAAAAGCAAGATTAGGAAATATATTTGTCGGATTTACATTTGCTAAAAAACCTATATATGCGCGCGATTTGAAAGCAGAAAATGCAATGGCTATTTTATTGAAGGATGCTGTAAAGCCTAATTTAGTTCAAACATTAGAAGGGAATCCAGCAATTATTCATGGAGGTCCTTTTGCAAATATTGCACAGGGGACAAATACCATCCTTGCTACAAAAATGGGGTTGTCTTTAACGGATTATGTTGTTACTGAAGCTGGATTTGGAGCTGATTTAGGTGCAGAGAAATTTCTAGATATAAAATGTGTCTCTGCTGGGTTAAAGCCAAAAGCTTTGGTTTTGGTTGCTACAATTAGGGCGCTAAGACATCATGGAGGTGCATCAAAAGAAGAATATAATACAGCAAGTGTAGAAAGAGTGTCAAATGGTTTTGCAAATCTTGAAAAACACATTGAAAACTGTAAGAAATTTGGATTAAACCCTGTGGTTGCTATCAATGCTTTTCCAACGGATTCGCAAGAAGAAGTAGATGTAATACAAGAGAAATGTGGCGCAATGGGTGTTGAAGCAATTGTTGCGAATGGATGGGCAATGGGTGGCAATGGAATGACTGACTTAGCAGAAGCAGTTATAAGAGAAGTTGAATCTGGAAATAATGAATTCAAACCGCTATATGATTGGAAGCTTCCAATTAGAGAGAAGATTAGAATTATTGCATCAGAAATTTACGGTTCCGACGGTGTTGAATACAGTAAGAAAGCGATAACAGATTTAAGAAGAATAGATGAGTTAGGGCTGAATGAATTACCCATCTGTATGGCGAAAACTCAAAAATCACTTTCAGATAACGACAAACTACATGCTCGTCCAACCGGCTTTACTGTTAATGTTCGGGAGTTTGAATATGCTGCCGGAGCAGGTTTTGTTATTCCCATACTGGGTAAAATGATGCGTATGCCGGGGTTACCAGCTACACCCGCTTCTGAAGGTATGGATATTGATGATAATGGTGTTATATCAGGACTGTCTTAATTTGGTTAAATGGCAATACTCGATTATCAAGCTATAAAATTTGATGGTACATCTTCTGAAAATAGATTAGATGCACTTACAGTTGAAGAAGGTCTTCAAGTGAAAGTAAATGGTGAACCATTAATGATTACTATGCGATCCCCAGGCAACGATGCTGAGTTGGTAAGAGGTTTGTTGCATTCTGAGGATATTTTACCAACAACAAATGAAGATGTCGAGATTATTGTTGAAAGTAAGAACAAGCAAGGTGTAGTTCCCGTTGTCAATGTCAATATACCTGAAGATAAACTAGGTGATGGTTATAAAAATAGTCGGAGTTTTTTGTCTGTTTCTTCTTGCGGTATCTGCGGGCAAACGGAGTTGCAAGAAGTAAAAGGGGAGTTGGAAAAAAAAGGAAAGTTTAATCCTTTAGATTTAAAACATATGTTTGAATTGATGGATGGAAAACAAAAAACTTTCCGAAAATCTGGAGGTTCGCATGCTGCAGCTGCATTTGATGAA
>Ga0233450_10003915_pt1 | contig 13763 bp, 6 predicted proteins | sample 011ome_30_FD_189956 | JGI IMG/M metagenome (GOLD analysis project Ga0233450, IMG submission 189956) | Coastal salt marsh microbial communities from the Groves Creek Marsh, Skidaway Island, Georgia - 011501CT (spades assembly) | ecosystem: Environmental > Aquatic > Marine > Intertidal zone > Salt... | reverse complement strand
GCTCCAGAAGTTCTAGATATGGCTGCCTTGGACCTAGTGGAAGGTTTTATTATGCTTTCTGTTTGCTGTCTCGTGTCGATTTCTCCAGAATTCTTATTCACTGAAACCTTGTGATGAACATAATTGTTTCCAATATCTATTGGCTCTCCTCTTACTATTGTTGATGCAATAATAGCTTTATCCTCTAAGCTCTGATAAGCTTTCTGAATTAATCTAATAGCCTTTTTTTCTTTATCACTTAATGAGTTTAAAATATCAGATGATGATTTTCCTTTGTATTTATTGTTTATAGCGGTCAATATATCTATATCGTTTTCAGTGTAAATAGATTTTATTGGATCATCATTGTAATCTTCTATGGTTTTTTCTACAAAATCAGATCCAGTTGCAGTTCCTTTTTTATTTCCGCTTCCTTCAAATTCATTTTGAAGCAAATAATATGTAGTAGTATACCTTCTTTCCACCGCCTTATTTGATAACTCTAAGGCAGAAGCGCCAAGAAGATTATCAACTGCATCAGTGATTGATGTGATTTTCATCATATCTCCTTCATATCCAGCCATAGATGTTGTTGGTCCAGAAAAAATACCTTCAGATATTTCTTTTCCTTTATAGTTACCCATTACATCGTCTATTACATTCAATGGATTAGATCTAGCTGTTTCTGTTATTCCGCCTTTTTTTGTTCCAATAAATGGTGTTCCAGATTTAACTTCGCCATAAACTCTTCCAGCAAAGGTTCCAAAGGTCCATTTCTTAAAATTATTAAGTATAGGTATAATTTTTCTTGAAGCCTTGCCTGATTTAATTGTTCTCGCTAAATCGTTAGCAGCATAAGTATAGAATCCATTGTTTATGTTGTCTATATGTATTTGAGCCTGCTGAAGTTGTTTCCCGGTAAGAACAATTAAATCTTCTTTTCCTATTTTATTGTATATAGAAGCAAAATCTCTCAACTCATTCTGTATTCTTCCAACGTTAGCTTTAGTTGATGATACATCTTTTATTAAAGAGTTTCTGGCTTCTGAATAATCATTTAAAGATTTTATTAGATCAGCGTTTGTATTGTTGTTTGTTTTGTTAACCTTATTAACTAAATTATATAAAGTAAGAGAATCTATATCGTCTAGATCCTTAATCACTTCTGAACCATACTCTTTAACGATATAATCTCCATCTATTTCTTTTGAATTTATATCATTCTTAAGTTTATTTATTCTCTTTGATTTTGTCTCTTTTACCTCTAACGGCTCTTGCTCAATCTCTACATAAATTTTATCATACAAACCATTAGCTTCTTCAGTTAAATTGTTTAATTCATCTAACCTAATAACTCTAGATCTTTCCTTAAATTTAGACAAGAAGTCATTGTATGCTTTTAAATCTTTCGGGGAAATAGATTCTAAAGGTATATTTAATATTGATTTTAATGCAGACCCTAAAGTGTTGTTTATTCCTAAATCACCTCTTCCTAAGTTTTTTGAAACAGATTTATTGTATTTTTTGGCAACATCAAGATCTGAAGCGTACTCTGCGTTTTTATAAACTTTATCTATAAAATCTATTGTCTTTTCTATTTGCAGATCGTTATTTAGGTTTACTTTAGATACCTTAGAAACTATAGCAGAAGATTGAGATACTGATATTTTTCCTTTAGAAACCAATTCTTTTACTCTTTCTGATACTTCCTTTCTGAGTCTTGTTTGATCAGATTTTGACTCCCTTGCAGCTCTGGCCTCTAATTTTATTTGATCTCTAAGTGCTTTTGCTTCATCAACTTCTACTTTTTTTCTTTCTTGACCTAATAGCTTCTCAGGAGATGGCCCTCTTTTCTTTCCAAACGTTCCTGGTTTATCTTCTACAGTAGCATCTTTTAACGATAATAACCTCTCCTTTTCAGCTTGTTTAAGAACTTCTAATGGCGGTCTTTCTGGATCTACAGATAAAACCGCCTCTATGTTTGATGGCGTGGCTTGCAGTCCAGTTAAATCAGTAAATTTAGACTCTAACTCTATTAATTCAGGTGTTTTTTGAATCTGACTTGATAATCCTATAAATTTATTCAGCTTCGACTCTGTGTTGTTGTTTTGTATAAACTCAATAACATCTTGAACATCAACTCTAGACCCAACATCGTTTGGAAGTTCACCTTCTCTTGCTAGTAAACTTGTCCAACCATCCTCTATTGATCCAGCATTGTATTCTCCTGTATTTTCATTTCTTGAATCGTCTATCCAAAGTTTATCTATTTTACTTTCTTTTGGCGTTTTACCAGTCATTCTCTCCCAGCTTTCACTAGTAAACTTAAAGCCCTTTAGATTAGCAAGACCATTCTCATCAAACATGTCTTTAGTCATGGATTTATTGTCCGCTATTTGACTTTTCTCAAAGCTAATAGCATCTGCAATCTCTCTTACATTATCACTTTCTCTTGCTATATATCTAGGTATATCTCTTTCTGATAATCCTTGCGGCTCTGGAGCTTTTTTACCTTGATTAACATCAAACACATTCTTTAGAAATTGTTTTTCAACCTCAGCAACAGAACCAGCACTAGCTTGTTTTCCTGTTTTAACATTAACAACAGATTCTATTTTTCCTTCTGAATCAAAGTCTACTTTTAATGAGCTCTGCTTTCCTCCTTGAGTTCTCGCCATGAATGGCTCCTCTATAGATGGCTTTGTTTCAAAAGATTTAGTCTCTTGTTTTGTTGGTTGAATTTCTATTGATTCAGATGTCTCTGTGTATTTTTCTTGAATATCAGATATTTCTTTTTCCAGTATCTTAATTCTTTTTTTAGAGCTAACACTATTTTTGCTAGAAAGATCTTTTATCTCAATCTCTTTAGTTATAACAAGATCTCTATCTGCTTTATCAGTTATTTTTGGATCTATTTTATCCTGCATCCTAGCTCTAGACATTCTTGTTTCGACTTCATTAATCAATGCTTCATCTCCAACAATTTTAATATCTATATCTTTTATTTGCTCATCAGTAGCAGTCCTAAGTATTGTTGATACATCTTGCTTTGTTGCTTTTGAATTATTTACTGTATACTCAAAATCTTTATATGTATCTGTAAATTTTTTAGAAGAAGCATCGTATCTTCCTTTGGCACTTACCGATCTAGCTAATGCAGTTCCAGTACCCATTAATCCCTGAACAATAACTCTTCCGGCAACCTCAGATGGATCTATTTCTGTTCCTGCTACCAAGCTACTACCAGCAGAAGAAGCGCCTCCAAGACCAGCTCCAACGGCTGTGGTGGCAATAGCGGATTTTGTTTTTCCAAGCGAAGAAGTTGCTTTTGATACTCTGCCCATTAACCCAAAGGTTAAATAATCAAATGCACCCATACTAGCCCCTTTAGCTAAGGCTTTATTTCTTAATTCATTTCTTTTTTCTTCATCATCAAGAATTGATTTAATATTCTCTTCTGTTAAAGGTTTATCTCCAAGCTCATCAATTAATAGATCTTTATATGTTGAAACAGCAAACATAGTTCCACCAACAGCAGACATAGCTCCTCTCACCCCCTGACTAATGGCTCCAGCCGCCATGCCTAAAATCCCTCCTGAAGCACCCATAGTAGCTCCTATTCCAGCCCCTAGTACTGTACCGGCCACAACAGCTTCAGCCCCTTCTTCACTTCCTAATGAGGCGCCAGCCATGCCACCAACCATAGTTGATGCTATTTCAGGTATTGCATTAGGATTTAAAGCCAATCCTTTTATCCATGAAAAAAATGTACTATCTCCGTTTTCCTGGCTTTCTTTAAGGGTATTTATGAATCCAGACATATATTCGCTTGGAGGCTTTGATTGAGCTTCTTGTAAAAGTTTTGTTACCTGAGCAACCTCCTCGTCAGTATATTCTTTATCACTTTTTATTTTAGGAAATATTAATTCTGTAGATTTAGCCTCAGAAACAGCAGCTTCGGTTGCAGGATAAATAGTCATTTTACCAAAATCATCAACAGCCGCTGAGATTATAGGGTCTACTTTTTTAGCAAAGAAACCTTTGTTCCTCTCTAAATCAGCCCTCCAATCAAACTCAACAAGATCTGGTTTTTTAACTTCTTTTTGTAATTCCAAAGAAGTAGTTTCCAACTCTGAATCCATATTGACCTCTTGAACAGTAGGCTTTGAATCGTCTTTTTTTTTTACCTGCAAAGAATACTTAGATTCAAAAGAATTAAAATCTTTAGTATAAAGACGCTCTGAAGAAACTAAATCGTAAACTTTTTTTCTATAATCAGCACTTTGATATTGATTCAAAAACTCATCATAGCTTTTAGTGTAATATTTGTTTTCACTTAAAACATTATATAGTTTTTCTAGCTCTTCCATATTAATTATCTAGTACTCCTACTTTTTTATTTTCAGTTTCAGAAAAACCACCCTTCATCATTGATAAAGCAAGGTCCTGGATTGTTTTTACTTTTTCAGCTAATTCTTGGTTTTCACTTATAACTATTGTATCTAAAACTTTTCCGTTAGAAATAACGTCTATCTCCATATAGTTGTCGTCAAAATAAGGACTTTCTTTTCTTATTAATAAATTTGATGTGTTTATTCCATTTTCAGACATTAAAGTTAAAACGGCATCTTCATATTTATTTGGATCATTGCTATCTAATAATTTAGTTAAAGTATATCCAGTAAATTTCTTAGGTTTAACATCATTAATTCCTTTCTTTAAAGACACACTACCAAAGTCATTAAATTCAGGAACATAAGTTTTTCCGCTTATCCCGTTTTGCTTGTTATATCTCTGCTGAGCTTTTTTAGAAATATCCAAAGAGTTTTTAGATGAGTTTGAAAGTATTTCTGCTGTCGTAGCTAAAGAAGCATCTTCTACATTAAATCCCTTTTCTTGTGTATAAGGAAGAGATATAACTGTATCTGGTCTTTTGTCTTCAACATATTGAACAGTTATTTTGTCTTTTCCAGATCTGAATATTTGTTTGATTTTATCACTACTATTTTGTAAATTCTGAAGCGCAGCATTAGCAATCTCTGGATCCTCGCTAAATAAAGATCTTACATTGGAGTATACTTCATAAGATTGAGACGCTGCTTTTCTTTCTTCAGCTGTAGTACTGGGACCATCTATTTTTTGTATAAAAGGAACACTTGATTTTTTAAGATTCAACTCTTCTTTAACATAATCAGCCATTCCATCAGAAACCTCTGTCTTTAGCTTGGCTAATGTAGCTTCATCATTAAGATTGTTAACTGTTATATCTTTAGAAGAAGGTGTTTTTAGCCTTTTAGCAGCATCTATAATTTGATCATCACTATAACCCTCAACTATTGCATTAAACCTAAGTCTGCTGTCATTATCAAGCTTTCCTTCTCCTTTAAGCCAATCTTGAAACTTAGTATTTCCTTGAATGTATACGTCAGATCCAACTTCATCTATTATAGATTTTAAATCAGAAGACAAATCAACACCCTGACCAAAATTAAATAAATTATTAAATTGATCTGGAGTAACTGTAGTTATTTTTTTCTTCCCGTCAACTTCAGAAACCGTAGACATCTCCAATCCAACATTTCCTTCTTGAACTCTAAATTTCTCAAAGAAATCTTTTAAAGCTTGCACTTTTATATCGTTAGCAGCACTACCTTTTCCTTCATCTTCAAGTTTGTTGTATTGATCTAATGCAGCTTTTGCTTTATCGTAAACACCAGACATTTCTTTTATATGTCCTTTAGTGATAGCATTTCTTCTTCTTAATTCATTTTCATCAATAGCTCCGCTATTATAGGCAAACATATTAGTCTCAAAAGTATTTTTTACGCTTTTTCTGAGAGCTTCACCAGCGGCGTCAAAATCCTTAAGTCCAGTATCAATAAATTGATCTTCATAAACAAGACTTCCCATGGCTTCTTGTTGCTGTCTCTTAAATTCAGATCTAGCTTCGTCAAATTTTTCTTGCCTAGCTCTACCTATTTCTTGTTGCTTTTTTAGCTCATCAGATATTCCAGTTAAACCCTTCTCAAAAGGATCCAGGTTTATAGTTGAAGACTTTGCTCCTATATTAAATCCAGATTCGTAATTTCCTTGCGCCATATTATGCTTTTCTTTTACCTACAGGTGTATATGAAGTTAATCCAGATAAATTTTGAGCCCCTAATAATCCAACTAAACCTTTGTCCATTGAATTTTCTTGTTTCGCTAAATCATATTGGCTTGAAATATTTCCTAAATCAACGAAACTACCCTGTTTTGTTCCTGTTGACAAAGGATTATCTTTAGGTCTTGCTTCTCCAGCTTCTGGAATCATGCTTTTTAATCCAGACATTCCTAATCCAACACCTTGAAGCATCCTATTTCTTCCAGCTGCCTCTTCTCCTGCAAGCATCCCTATTTTAAATTCCTCTCTAGACTCCTGCATATCCCTTATTCTAGATTCATCTTGAGCTCTCATTACATCTATTTGCTGTTGTTGCTTGTCTAAATCAGCAGAAATTTGTTGTTGTTGAAACTGTTGTTGTTGTTCCATTTGACCAAGACCACCAACAAGACCTCTTACTCCTCCAGATCTTAATGCATCTACAGATGTAGCGAATCTTCTTTGAGCTTCCTGAGTCTGTAATTGAGCTCCAAGAGTTGACACTCTCATTCCTTCGGTTATGTTTTTTAGGTCTTGCCTATTGTTAACCAATTCCATTTTAGCTTCTCTAGCTTGTTTAGCTTGTTTAGCTCCTTTAAATGCTTGCGCTAGACCAACTCCAACACTTACAAATGGAGATACAGCTCCGGCAAATTTGCCTATTCCCTCACTAACACTGTTTAGTTTTTCAAAAAAACCTGCCATAATTTTTATTTGTTACAAATATACTAAATATTAAGGGAAGCTCTTGCTTACCTCACTGTTTACTGCAAAGACTTCAACTGGACTAGTTCCATTATTTGTAAGTCTTATGCTTGCATAATACCCTTTCAAACCATAACTTTCAGCAACACTATTTTTTGCAACAAAAATAAAGTCTCCATTAGATGGTGTTGATAGTGAATTTACCGTGGTTATGGTTGTATTGTCTTTAGAAGATATAACACCTATCTTAGTGTATGATCCACCCGATGAAAAATACAAAACATCCCCAATGGATACGTTGTTAGGTACAGATATAAAGGTATATGTATTGCTAGTTGAACTAGAAAGATTACCAACACCCTGAACAGACAAAAGCTCTGTATTCACTTCGTCAGATGCGTTTCTTCTTATATAAGAATATTTAAACCCTTCTTTGTTTTCAAAATCTTCTTTATTTACATGTCCAGACTCTATATCAGTAGCAACTGTTACATCCCAATCCTTGGAATCCCCTTCTATTTCTATTGTTTTGAATATTTTAACCTCAGATGGGCCTTCATTAGCTACAAATTCAATCTCAGTACTATATGATTGACCATAGAATGTGTTTCTTTGATTTTCATTTGAGTTATGTAAATGCAATTGGCCGTTCTTAAATGAATATAAATCATTATTAAGATTAACCATCATTTCTGGCTGATACGAATGAAACGAAGTCCATCCATTTATTTTTTCGTCAAATGTTAATGTATAAGCCATAATATTAAATTATATAGGTTCAAAACCAGCGCAATCAGCCTGAGAAGAACAAGCAGTTCCACTGTTGTTAATGCTTAACGCTGAGTCGTATTGAGGATATGATTGATTGTCTGAAGTTGAAAATATGTTGCTGGATATTGATTCAGCACATACGCTGTATGTAAATTCAGATCCATTTTCCATTGAAAATCCTAAACCATTAAAAGAGGTTATTGTAAACGTTCCAGTGTGATCTGAGTAGCCTATTCCATATATATCCATATCTAAACCAAATAAAGAAGAATCATATGTAACATCGTGACAAGTGGTTATTAATCCAGAAGGTGTAGGAGTGGGCGTGCTTGTTGCGGTAGGTGTTGGCGTTATAGTTTCTGTTGATGTTGGAGTAGGAGTTGGTGTTGCAGAGTCAACTATTGCGCAGTCAACCAAGTCTTCGTATGGAGCTATATAATCAGGATCGCCTACAATATTATCTTTAATTTCGTTAGTAGCTATTCCATCTATATATTTTCTTAACGTAAGTACTTTTTTTATACCAGTGTTAGCCATTTCCTATTATTTATGCAAAGATAATTAATTTAGATTTTACATAATAAAAATAACCACTAGCGCTTATTTAAGTAGTAAATTTTTAGGTATTTTCCATGTAAAATTAGAATTATCACTAATACCTCCAGATATAACAACATAATCTCCATCATTGATCATTGAACTAACAAAAAAATAATCATAATTTATATGTTGAGATAAAAATGGTTTTTCTTTTATTTTAACTATTTTTAAATCTTTGTCTAGCCAAACAGAAAAATGATTATATCTTTTCTTGTCATATATTTTAGTGTGTATTAAATAAACCCACATTTGCTTTTCTTCAATCCATATAGGAGATGTCGATCCACCTGTTGAGGTGTTTGAGCTAAAATAAAATTGATCAGAAGGCAGTTTGTTTGAGTGATGGTTGTCTATGTCGATAAACTTCTCAAAGTCCATTAAATCTTCATTTATGCACTTGTATACAATATATCTAGGGGTTGTGCTATATATTAGGTATAACTCTTTATCTTTTTCAAAAAATAAATAGTTTTTCTCCCATTCAACTTCATGACCAACACCAAATCTCATTCTATGAGTATAATCTAATGTTATTTTTTTTATAAATCTATAATTAGAATCCAGTATTGCAACCCTTGTGTTCCAATTTTCATCTATAAAAGACACTGAATAGTAGTCTTTTCCATTAAAAGAAAAATGTCTAAAATCTTCAAATTTAGCAACTTCTGTGTAATTTTTTATCTGCTTTTCTTCTTGAGATATTAAGTTAAGATTATTGTCGAATATCAATTCATTTAGGCTCCTGCAATCTCCTAACTTTTTCATGAAGTGAGTACGTTCTGTATCTTTATCCCAACGGGCAACACCTTTAAATCCATTATCTATTTTTTGCAAGGTAAGATTATGGGAAATACCTAAACTCTTGTTAGAAGGGATTATTTTTATCTTTTCTCTTTGAACATTTCCCCTCCAAGTTCCATCAAACATATGGGTGATATAAATATCTTTGTTCTTAGCACTGAATGGATCCGCTTGTTTAATTGAGTTTGAATGTGATTGATTAGACCCAAACCTATTAATAGAAAGTAATTTAGATTTACCTTTAACAACATCTTTACTGAAATCATTATTCCTTCCAAAATGCTCTATCATCCACTTTGTAAATCTGCCTGGACCAGTATTTTTTAACACCCCTCCATCACTAGGATTATTTATAATATCATTAATTAATTTTGACATGATTGGGTGTTTTGGTTTTACAGCAAAAAACCAATTACAAACACTAACCCAATTATCATTACATAGCTGAGCAAAATTATCAAAACCCAATGAATTTTCTTTCGATACTAAAGCCTCTAATCCAACAATTAAATCACATCCACCTATCCATTTATCTAGAGGTTGATTACAATAAGTATCAGCATCCGCATACACTCCACCGTGTTCATATAGATAGCAGTATCTGAAAAAGTCTGTTCTCTCTCCTCTTTCTGACAACTTGCTATAAGCCTCTCTATAAATAGAATTTTCAAACCATGTGTCAACATCTTCGTTTGAGAAATATTTAACATCCCAGTCTGAATTTTTTTCATAAGAAGAAATCATGTAATTATTTATATCTAGATTGTCGTATGTAGTCCATATTATTTGTCTAGGTATTTCTGAAAATATTTCTTCTCTTTGAACATAATTATAAAAAGGCTCATTTCCTATTTTACTCATCTCGTCCCTATATTCATTATACTCTGTATGAACTACAGGCAAATCGTTTAATGTGAATTTTCTTTTAGAGTAATCGTGCTTTAATATTTTTATGCTGTTTAAATCTCCTAAAGGATAATCCTCCTCTTCTAATCTAAAGTTTGCTTTATTAACAACTTTACCCCAAAGAGCTGGGCCAGTGTAGTCTAAATAAAACTCTAATTGTTTTTTATTGCATTTTAAAACAATCCTATCTATTATTTCTTTTAAAGCTTTTTGTTTTTTTGTAGATCCTATAAATCCATTTGCAAGCCACTTTTTAGCCATTGGATCATCTCTAACCACAACCATTTCTCCGCTTATCCATTCATCTAATGGAGTATCACAAATCATATCAGCATCCACATACACGCCTCCTTCTATAAAAAGAACGCAATATCTCCATAAATCTGCTTTAAATGCAGGAGGTATAAGTGTGTAGTAAGCATCTAAAACATCCTTAGAAAAGTTATTTTTTATAAACTCTACTCGTTCTTCTGAAGTAAATAACTTGTACTCCCAAGTTGGATTCTTTTGTTTCCAACTCTCCATTGCTTGTGACATCTTAAATGGAGGGGTGTTGTTTTCCCAGGTTTGAAATATTTTCTTTGGTATCACAATACAACATCTATTTTGTCAACCCATCCATTAGATTTTGAATAAGGCCATATTATCCACTTATAAGGCTTTGGTCCTTGATATTCTTTCCATATTATTATATGATCTTTCTTGAGCCAAGAATTACATGTAGCACTGTCTACGTCTTCTCTAAAAAGAAGCCCGCCTTTTTCATCTTCAAATATTATAGCAGCAAAATCATAATCTGTGTTAGTCAGTTTGCTTGAATCAAATTCTAAAGGATGTCTAAATTTTTGATTAAACGGCTCATCTCTTTTCATTGGTATGTCGTTTCTTAAAACAGAAGGTTGTACGCTTCTATCCGAAAAACGAATACCCATATGATCTTCCCATTGTTCTAGGGTTCTTTCTTCTCCTAAGAAGTATTTTCCAAACGAATTTCTATTACAAGGAGTGCATGGAGTTCCATCAACACCTAATAGAGTTCTGACTCTTGCATGTGATTTTTTATTTCTATCTCCCCATGTTTTATCATCATCCCATTGCTTTGTTCTTCCAGCTCTAGTGTATTCATGCCATGCAATTATCTCATTGGGGTGGAATAAATCATAACCCCATGTCCAAGCTCTTACAGCTATGGATATTTCTTCTCCGTGAAAATAAAGATTAGGATCATGTTGAACTTCCTCAGAAAAAGACCCATCAGCAAATGTAAAATGACCAGAATAAAATCTTGCCGGTATAGGCTCACTAGGAGCTTGATCTAGATAATATGGAAGAAAAAATATAGCTCCTTCTGGTATAAATCTATCAAATTTCATGCCCCATGGAACATTAACTCTTCCTTCTGGATCATTTTTTGGATCGTAAGATGGTATGTAAGATGTTAGTAAAGGTTTTTTGTGACCTTTTTTTCTTAATCCTTCTAGCATGTTTATACACTTAGTGTCCCAACCTTCAACAAATCTATGATGAGAATCTAATTGAAGAGTGTATTTTTCGCCACTGTATTCTTGCTGTATTTTATTTCTAGCCCAACAAGCTCCTTGAGAATCCGTGTGAGGTATATCTAAAATATTAAATCTTTTGTCTTTTTTATATTCGTCTAAATTATCCCACTCATCCTCTTTTGAGTGCTGCCACGCTATGCAGATTTTTAAATTTTTAGGATTATCTGCTTTTTCAAGCAAATCTTTAAGTGTTGGTTTTAGTTCAGCATCTCTATATGACGCTATTTGAATAAAAATACTCTTCATTTGATTTAATTATATATTGTATTTTTTAGAATATATCGTTACTGCAATTTACAATTTTTTATTAGTTTTTTTAAATTAATCCTTATAAACATTCATTGTAAAAGTCTCTATATCAAAACCTTTAACATCGTCAAAATAGTATTCCACTCTTCTAAACGACCCAGATTGAGTTACATTTTCGTAAGTAGGGGGATAGTTAAATGTAGTAGTTCCAAATGATGGAGAAATTATCTCTATACTAGTGAAATTTTCTGGAAGAAAACTATCAGTCTCTCTTTGTATTATTATCCTAAACCTATCCCAAAAAGTACCAGAGTCTGAATTAACTGATTCCATAGATAAAATATCCCAAGCTGGATCTATCCATTGAGTTTTGCTTATTGACCCCCAAAGATCGTCTCCTGAATTATTAGGTCCTGTGTATGAAGCTACATCATAGCTTCCTCCTCGGTAAGATAACTCTGAAGTTACTATGTATTGTTCGCTAGTTCCAGATCCAGATGTTGGAGTTGGAGTCGGTGTTGGATTGGATGCAGAGGTAGGAGTTGGAGTAGCCGTTGGCGTTGATGTAGGTGTTGGAGTAGGTGTTGGTTGAGATCCTCCTTCACAAGCAAAACAATCAGTATAAGCTAATCCTACATAGCTATCTGAAGCTGGAAATCCTAACTCATCTATTATGAAATAACATTTATTATCCGGCATTTTTACTGCTTGTCCTGCATTAAGCTGAACACTGGATTGAACTCCTAAATAGTTTACGTCTGATTCATCGCATGTATTTATTGAATAACTAAAACTTCCCTGAACTGGAGTTGCTGACGGAGTTGGAGTTGGAGTATTTGTCGGTGTTGCAGTCGGAGTAGCTGTCGGTGTTGCAGTCGGAGTAGCTGTTGCAGTTGGAGTTGGTGTTGGTGTAGGTGTAGCTGTAGCTGTAGGTGTAGGTGCTACTTCGCAATTTAAGTTTTGCTGATAGCCAGCTTGAACAATTCCATTTTCAACTACATAAACGTAAGCAAATCTTATTTTTTCAGGATCTCCAGCGCATATACCAAGAGTTGTCTGATCATTAAGTTGAAGAGAAGGGTAAACTCCAGTATAATTAGTAGGCTCTCCAAGTGCGTTATATAATTGATCTCCTGGAAGCATTGGTATTCTTAATACTTTATTTCCTGATTGTAAAGGAACAGAGTTTTCGCTTACACAATCATCACATTGCAAATCAAGTATTTCAGATAAGGTATATGAAGCTATATTTGTATCGCCTATTGCGTAAACTCGACCTATGTCTTTAAGTGATCCAGCATCAACAGTTGGAGTGGGTGTCGCTGTTGGCGTACTTGTTGGTGTATTAGTCGGTGTTTGTGTTGGTGCACTTGTTGGTGTACTCGTAGGTGTACTAGTCGGAGTAGCTGTTGGAGTTCCTGTAGGTGTAGGTGTGGGTGTTGGAGTTCCTGTAGGCGTAGGTGTGGGTGTTGATGTTGGAGTAGGAGTTGGTGTTGGGCAGACTACTTTCTCTACATTCATCATACCGTTAGAATCTGTTGTTATGTAATACATATCAACAACATCTGGATCATCTGAAACATCATAAGGGTCTGCAACATAAACTCCTGCAAAATTAGAAAGAGTAGGTCCTGATCTGTCAAAATCATTCATAGCATACAAGTACTCTCCTGTATTTGGAATATTATCTGTTCCAGATATTACTGGTTGATACGGAGTTGGAGCTGAAACATTGTCATATGAGCAAAGTATTTCAGAAACTTCAGATAAACTTTTAGGAGGGTATGTAGTTATATATCTAGTTACTCCAAATGAGTCTGTAACACTATTATATGTCTTTATCACAAAAGGAACAGCTGTAGGCGTTGGAGTTGGAGTTCCTGTAACTGTAGGCGTTGGAGTTGGAGTTCCTGTAGGCGTTGACGTAGGAGTTCCAGTCGGAGTTTGAGTAGGAGTAACAGTAGGCGTTTGAGTTGGCGTAGGAGTTGGCGTTCCTGTTGGTGTTGGCGTAGGAGTTGGAGTTCCTGTAGGAGTTGGTGTTGGAGTTC
>Ga0233450_10003892_pt1 | contig 13815 bp, 10 predicted proteins | sample 011ome_30_FD_189956 | JGI IMG/M metagenome (GOLD analysis project Ga0233450, IMG submission 189956) | Coastal salt marsh microbial communities from the Groves Creek Marsh, Skidaway Island, Georgia - 011501CT (spades assembly) | ecosystem: Environmental > Aquatic > Marine > Intertidal zone >... | reverse complement strand
ATACCGCACGCGCGCTTCCGTGCGCGCGCGCTTCCGTGCGCGCGCGCGCGTGATAAATACTGTGCATGTGCGCGCGTTTCGGCGCCATCATGGGTTTTGATCAATCAACGCCTTGAGCTGCAAGAGGTGCACGATTAATATGAGCACGTGCCAATTTTCATGCGGGCCCCACACGCCGGCGATTTCAAAAATCGCGTTATGCTTGGCATCGTAGCGCGTACACGCCATAAAATATAACGGCGCGATGATTTTTGATAATATCTGTACGGTGAGCATGAGCTTGAAATCCTCAATCGCGGTGGTTTCGATGACGGCGAGGAACACGATGTTCAAGCCGATGAGCGTCAGCCGACGTCGTCGCTGCGTTCGCGACGTCATTTCGTCAGTCATTCGTATTCAACCATAATTCACACCGTAAAAACACGCACGCTTCTATACGCATAAGCATCAATCATAACACCTCGCCGCATCGAGAACGTACCATGAAACTAATCACATTCTTACTCTTTTGCGTAAACGCCGCGACTTGCATCGCGCACATGCACGCAAACGTCGTCGCCGCCCCGAGCGCTGAAAACGTCTTCATCCCCCCACTCCAAAGCACCGTGTGCGAGGTAAATCCCCATGAAATCCCCACAAAATCCAACGCCAGCGATACGTCGTATCCAAGCCTCGTTTTCCACGGTACCATGTGCAAACACGCGCTGCACAGGTACGAAAGCAACGTGCACTGAACAAACAGCCGCGCGCGCGCCGGAAGCCATGCATCGTACCCAGCCACCCGCGCCGCCGCCGCGAGCACGAGCACAAGAAAATGCACATAGCCTCGACACAACGGCCGGGTCTGGGCGCGAAAAACACGCGTCAGTCGACGATGATTCGAGTGAGCTCGCGGCGTTTCGCTCGCACCTGTTGTCCATCGGCGTACTTTGGATGGCGCCCGAAATCCTTGACGTACGACGTCACCTCCGCCTCACGCGGCGCGGACGCGGGCAATGGTTTCGTCGTCGTCGTCGTCGTCGTCGTGCGAGCGCGTGAACGCGCGCGCGTGGGCGCGGCGGCCGCGCTCGGAGCGATGTCATTCGCTCGCGTCGTTGACTTTGAGCGCGACTTTGAGCGCGAGCGCGTCGCGCGCGTCGCGCGCGCGGGCGTTCGCGCGCGCGGCATGGGATGCGGTGGTAAGTACGATGCGAACGCGCGCGCTCGAGCGCGACGAGGCGGCGACGAGCGCGCGCCGACGGGCGCGGAATGGCGTCAGAGCAAAACACGCCGGGCGCGACAGAGCGCGACGCCGGGCGCCGCACGTCGTCGCGTGCGCGCGCGCGAGGCGGTGGACGATGACGCGCACGCTCGGGTACGCGTATTTCGCGCTCGATGCGCGCGAGCGCGGCGATGTTGAGGGCGTGTGCGCGGGCGATGCGCTCGAGCTCGAGCTTTTGTTGGACAACGGTGGACACAAAACGACGACGACAACAGCCATGGGCGCGGATACGTTCGACGTGCGCGTGACGCGCGCGGACGACGATGCGCGGTGGATGTTTCGCGCGAGCGCGCGCGGTGGATTCGCGTCGGCTGTGGCGGCGTTGGGGCCGAGTGTCGCGCGCGTGGAGGCGGTGGGCGTCGCCGGCGTCGACGACGGGGACATCGACCGTGTATCGTCAAACGATGGCGAATCGCGCGGTAATTGCGCGTGTCGCGTCGTGTGTGTGGTGTATTTTGAGCTCGCGGACGATGTCGTGCGTGCCGAGCGATTTGGATCGGTGTTTGGACGGGTCAAGTCGGCGACGGCGCGCGCGTTGTCCCACGCCGCGTGCGATTGGTCACTCAAAGAGGAGGATAGACACGCGCGTGCGTTGTGTGCGCCGATACGCACTGGCTTTTGTGGTGTCATTGGATGTCACACGCACGTTGGCGATCGCAAGGCGACGCTGAGCGCGACGTTGGAGGCACTTAGGCCGGAATTAAAAACAACGCACGCGCCGATTTCGCCGGCGACGCCCGGTTACCTCTGCGCGGGTGATCTCCCAGAGGACGTGTTGCAGAGAATATTAGGATTTTTAGACGCCAGATGCGCGAGCGCACTTGCAATGACGTGTCGCGGCTTTCGCTCTCGCGTGGATGAGACATCGGCGGAATTGGCGTTGACGTTGCATCCGCACCAACGCGCGGCGTTGGGATGGATGCGAAGACGCGAGCGCGCGCGTTTACCGAGCGTCATCGACCCCGTATGGCGGCGTCTGCGGTGCAAGGAGGATTGCAGCGTATTGTGGCTCAATACTCTTCGAGGCGAGGTGCGCGCGGTGGAGCCAGAGACGTACGGGGATTCACCGGGTGGAATGCTGTGCGACGAGCCGGGGCTGGGGAAAACTGTCACGATTTTGGCGCTCGTGCTCGCTCGACGCGGATGGCGCCCGAACCCACCGTCTGGGCACACCGCGCGGCAGAGTGGTGAGAGCTGGTATTACGAAGAAACGGCTGCGTTGACGAACGACGCGTATGGGACGCCGTCGCATCAGAGCGTGCCGAAATTACTTAATGAATCACCAGGCGGAGTGCTGGCGACGCCGCCGGCGAAATCATTAAGCAGCGGAGGACGTGGAAATTCATCCGGCTTACGGCGAAGCAAACGCTCGGGTGGAAACACACCAGTAGGCTACTTTGCTGCCGTACACAAGGATGGTCTGTACGGCACGACGATGGTGTCGAGCGCCAAACGCTCTCGCGTTGAAGCCAAGCGCGCGCACGACGCTTTGGCGGCGTCAACCATTGAAGGTACAAATCCCGCGTGGCAAACGCGTTTAGAATGCGGAGCATTCGCCGCGCCTCTTGGATTTATCGCAAGGGATGGCTTACGCGACGATTCCGCGCGATTAAAGCGCAACACGTCCCATTTTGAGTCCGTGCTCCGCAATTGCGTGCTCTACATCGGCCGCGCCGTCGTCGTAGACGTGGTGGATTACATTTTAGAAAACACTGTCGAAGTCTCGCACGCCATGCCGCTGTCGATGCCACTGTTTCGTAGAAACGACGATCAGCCGCCGGTGTTTCGCGCGCTCGGATTAGAGCGCAAGCCAGAAATGGCGCGATTGGAGAACTCAATCCCGTACGGACCACCCGGGACGTCGGATGAGGATTTAATCTTAGACAAACGAGCGTTATACGACGCCATTCGCATCGTCGATAACCGTGGCGGTGACGAACCGACGCGCGTATGGCTTTCAAGTGCGACGCTTGTCGTTGTGCCGTCGGTGCTCATTGCGCACTGGTTGCAACAAATTGCATTTTGCGCGAGCGGGACGTCGATCGCCGCGCCTCGCGTCGCTGTGCTGGACAAGCGTCGCAAGAGCGAGGACGGCGCCGTCGACGACAATAACGACGACGACGACGACGACGACGATACCACCAAGCTCGACCACGACGTGCGCGTTCGCACGAGCGCGCGGTACACCGCGGTGGATGATTTAGCTTCATTCGACGCGCGCGAATTGGCCAACAAATTTGACGTCGTCATCATGACCCTCGACCGGCTGTCCAGCGAATTCACAAACATTGACACGCCACTCTTGCGTATCTTCTGGCAACGCGTCATTCTCGACGAAGGACACCAACTGAGCAAAACATTATCGATTACGAACCGTCTTTCGGTGGCGTGCGCGCTCAAGGCGCACGCGCGTTGGCTCATGACGGGCACGCCGACGCCAACCACGCTCAAGGGCGCGGGCACGGCGCATTTACAACCGCTCTTGAATTTCTTACGGCACCCGCCCTACGGCGCGCACGCCGCGGCGTGGACGCACGCTGTACAGCGTCCACTCGAAGGCTCTGACCCGCTCGCGCAAGCTGACGCGGTGGAGCGCCTCGGTGACGTCTTACGTAGATGCATGGTGCGCACGTGTAAATGCCACATCGCGTTGCCGCCGCTCTCGCGCTCCACCGTCATGCTCCCATTTAGCGACGCTCACGCCGAAAGCTACAACGGTATCGTCGCCCACGTCAAGCGCAGCTTATTACTCGCCGATTGGGGCGACCCGAATCACGTGCAGTCGCTGCTGCACCCGAAAAACGTCCGCGAGGCATCCGTCGCGGTGAACAACCTTCGCGAAGCCGCGTGCGTGGTTGGCCGCATGCCAGTGAAATTCGACCCGGTGGAATTCGAAGAAACCATTCGTGACGTCCGCATCGCGCTCGAAAAGCGCAACATACGTGGAGACACACGCGAGGAGCGCGTGAAGCGCATCTGTCCGGCGCTCGTGCAGTGTAAGGGGGCGTGCGATTTGTGTTTACGCGAAGTCACGTACCCGATGGTGACGCCGTGCGCGCACGTCTTGTGCTGCGCGTGCGTACTCCACGACCGACGCTCCGGACGCACGATGAACAACGACACAAAGGACGACGATATCGTTCTTCCCGAAGGCGTCGCACGCGCGCCTCGAGGATGTCCAGTGTGTGGATCGAGTTACGAAATGCAAGACGCGACGCCCAATGAAACCAACGCCACGCCGCTGCAACGCGTGCCGCAAGACCTCATCGAGCTTCAACCTTCGTACCAGCAGCTCGGATGGAGCGTCAGCGAAGGCGATGAAGTCAAAGCGCAAGGAACGTCGAGTAAATTAGACCACTTATTGACGCTGTTGCGATCGATTGGGTGCGCGGCGGATGCGGAGCTTGCGCGGGCGAGGGACGAACGGGACCAGTTTTTCGCTCGGGACGCGTTGGGCACGAGCGAACACGTGCCTGGTTGGCGTGGCACAATCGATCTTAACGCCGTATCCGATGATGGTGGTCGACGACGCCGACGACGAGGACGATTACACACCGCGGCGCCGATTATTCCGCGAGAATACCTCGCGCCCGGCGCGCCGTATCCGAAAAAGTGCATCATTTACAGCAATTTTTCTACGCACGTGCACGCGGTGGACTTGGCGCTCACCGGCGCGCGCGTGCCGTTTGAAACGTTATCTCGACTCGGTCTCACCCGGCGTGATAAAGACCGCGCGCTCGCGCGTTTTCGCGCCAATCCGGACGTGACGACGCTCATTGTCGATCAAAAATCCGCGGAGGGGTTGGATTTGAGTTTCGCGAGCGTCGTGGTGTTGATGGAGCCATTATCAAACGCCTCGCTCGAAGCGCAAGTGGTATCGCGCGCGCATCGCATGGGACAGAAGGATGAAGTGCGCGTGTACGTGCTTGCGATGCGCGGTACGGCGGAGGAGACGTTGCTTGAAGTACAGGCGGAATTGCGAGGGAAGAAGAATGCCAAGGAGACGCCAGACAATGACGATGGGCTCCGGGCCGACGTGGCGCCGACGGTGGCGACAGAGGCGCTCTCGAGAAGGAGAATCTTAGAACGATTACAGCTCGTGTCTTCCGATGCCGCGGATGCCGCGGCAGAGCAGCGCGCGCACGCGGTGCGAGAACACTTTGAACGGCTCGAACGCGCCGACGCAAGCCGAGACGGAGACGGAGGCGGTCGAACGCTCGGCTCGATGTATAAAAAGTTTGAAATTGAAGAGCGGCGCCAAATGCGAGACGCCATCGAGGCGAGCGTGCGAGACATGTCGGAGAAGGCAATGAAACAGCAACGCGTTGAAACCATCGTCGGCGGTGACGAACATGACGGAGAAGCGCGCGCGGAACCGTGGAATTTACGCATCCGCGACCCAAATGACTCTGGCGCCGTGAAGAGCTTTACGCTACCAAATGGCGGGAAAACGACAGCGTCTGCGATGCAAGCCAGAATCGCACAACGTCTCGCGCTCTCGTCGATAGATGCGTACGTCGTCTCGTGTGGGTTTCCACCGCGTGCGCTCGAGGCGCGGCATTTATCGACGTCGATTGCGCTTTTGGGTGTGCGCGATAACGACTTGATTTCGTTACGGGACGCCAAAGGCTGCGCGCCCGAGGATGTGGACGCGAGCGCGGACGACGCGTCCGTCATGGCGATAAAGACTACAGAAGTCATGCCGTCGGTGTCAACGACGAACGCGAAGAAAAGACGCCAGGCGGATGCGGCGACGCTCGACGCGGCGGTGCGCAGACGTCTTTCGGCGCAATTACGCGCGGCTGAAACGAGCGCCGACGTCATGCTCCAAGATCCCGACGCAAACGGCGCCGACGGCTCGAGCAACACTGGTGCGACGATGTCTCTTGATTTACTCCGCGCCGCTGAAGCCATGGCGAAGAACGCGTACGCCACAGATCCGACGGTTCGCTCGTTGCAAGACGCCTTCATGGCAATCATAGACGAGCGCGCGCAGCAAGCCGAAGGAGATGCTAAAGTTTCCGCTGCCCGCGCCGGCGCCGTGACGTACACCACTCTCGCGGATGGCCGCATCGTAGTGAAATACTCCGCTCCTGACGTCGCGCAAGGCAAGCTGGCGCATACCGAACGTAGCGATTGCGTGGCAGACGTCCCAGCCTCCATGTTAGCTTTCATTCTCGCCGTGGCAGTCGCCGATGGCAACAGCCGCGCCAATCTCGCCCCGTCAGCCATGGCTGTCGCTTCGCCTCGCGTCTTTTGGTCCGTCGTTCGCCACGGCGGCGTCGGCCCGGACGTCTCTTTCGCGCAAGCATTGAAACGGTTAGCCCCGACGGTGGCGAATTGGGACGCGCTGAGTCATCGCGAACGCGTCGCCAATCCAAAATACGCCGATTACGACACCACCGACGGCCCCATCGACGAATTCGGATGAGCCATCATGTTTAGACGCAAAGTTGCGTCAATACTAGCCATAGCGCGTAGACTCAGAGACATTTAAACGTTTGGAGATGTACCAATACGACGGCGAAACACCAAACGGCTGAGGGATATTCCTCACTTCTCGCCGCGCACTCGCAACCTCACGCGCGCCGAAGATGTCCGATCCGGACGTCGACGTCACCGCCCTCAAGTCCCGCGTCGACGCGCTCGTCGCCGAACTCGCATCAGAGCGCCAGAAACGCGCATCCGTCGAGTCCCGCCTCGTCGCCGCGAAGACGCTCGCCGAAACCTTGGCTGCCAAAGTCGACGAAGAAGAAGAGTTTTTATCCAACATGCTCATGGCCAAGGTGGCCAAAGTGGAGAGCGAGAAAAAGGAACTCGCCCTGCGCGTCGAGCGCGAGGAGGAGTTCTTGACGAATAACTTACAGCGACGGTTAAATGCGTTACAGAGTGAAAAGGTGGCGCTCGAACGCGCGTGCGAGACTGAGCAAGAACACATGGTGAATAAGCTCCAAACCGCGCTCGAAAGCCTCGGTCGCGAGCAAAAGACGATTTCAAAAGAGCGTGACCGCTTGCGTGGAGATTTAATGCGCACGAGCATTGAAACCGAGCGGCTGAAGAGTGAAAAGGTGAGCATTGAGGTGGCGCTCGAGAGCGAAGAAGAGCACGTCGTCAACGTACTTCAGGGACAGATTTCGTTGTTGCTCAAGCGGAATCGGTACTTGGAGCGACAAATCAAGGCTCTCGGTGGGACTTTTAGCGCGTTTTCGGATTCCGAGGGGTGGGGAGACGACGAACACGGCGTGGGGAGCCCGACGCGAGCAGGGGCGAGAACGGGGACGTATTTTGGACGAGCAAATTCGCACTCGAGACCGTCGGCGGAAACGTCGCCGTTTACGAGCGATCGCGAGAGTATAAGCCCGGGAAGACGACGATTTTCCGGCACGGGTGGGAGTTTACGCACGCTCGGACCGCAAGGCGGGCTCCGCGTCAATTCAACGTCGAATGCGCCTCCAGGGGTGAATAAAGCGCCCGCGCCTCCGGCGTGAGACGAAGACAAATGTACGATACGCGCGATACGGTACAACTACTATTTCTATCAATACTATTACAACACGATTCTGTACATTTCGCACCCGGCACTGCATGGAATGTCATTCTAAGTCGAGCGCCGTCTACGACGGCTGCCGTCTTGCCAACGCCGCGAAAGGGTTCCCGTGCGCATACTTTGGCCCCGCACCGTCCATCACCGACGTCGTCGACGTCCCCTTTTTCTTCGGCAACGCCCCAGCGCGCTGGAGGTCAACCTTATCCACCGCGTAGGAGGTCCTCTTTCTCTTTTTACCTTTGAGCTTGACCTCGCGCGTTCGCGACTTGGCCAACCGCTCATCCACGGCGAGTGGATTCACCACCGCGCGCGCTGCTTTCGGCGCCGCATGCGTCGATGACGATGCGCTCGGTTTGCCGACATCATCGTTATCGTCGCCGTCGCCGTCGTCGCGCTCGCCCCACGCGCTTTTCTCTTCCTTTTCTCGCTTTGCCGCGCGCTTCACCCGAGCAAACCACTTCATGCCTTGCGCTTGCGGGTTATGCCCCTTCATCTCGACCACACCGGCACGTATATATACACAGTATCTATCTATCCCACGCTCCGCCGAGCGTACCTCGCGACGCGTTGTGCGGACTAAGTCGCTCTCACGCACCGCTCGAGGTGCCACGCCACGCGCTTCGCCGCTAGCGTTCTCGAACATCTCGGGCAGCGCACGACTGGATTCAGCGCGTTCGCATCGACATCACCCGCGCGAGATGATTTACATTCGCGTTCTGCCGCGCGTGCGGCGTCGATGGGCGCCGCGGCGCGTGACATGCGGCGTCTGGCTACAATCGCATGCTCCGCGAGCGCCACGCGAGCATCTTCAAAACGCAACGGCTCGCCCGATGGCGCGTCTCGCGCGGCGTCAAAGGCATCGAGTGCGGCGCGAACGACGGTGTTTGGGGTTTCGTACGCCTCGAGCGCGCGTTCGAGCGCGCGCTCGCGTGCGGTTGACATGGAGAGGCGAGGAGTGACGCTGCATCATCATCTTCATTCGTCGCCTCGCGACGCGCGCAGCGCCGTGATGCTCGCGCGCCTCGCGCGATGCGCGCGCATAGAGCCGCACGTGGCGTCTTCGCGTCGTCGGGTCGCGACGAAGGCGTCAAAGTCGTCAAAGATGGGTCGGTTCCCGTCGACGAAGAGCGTTGAAAACACGCCCGCCTTCGCGGCGGCGCCCGACATTCACGGCGGACTCGACATCGACGCCGTCGTCGCGCGATGGGGGGCGTCGGCCACGATTGTGGATGACATATGTGCGACGTTTGGCGTCGGCGGCGGCGGCGCGGCGCGCGCGAAAGCGCGTGAGCTGGGCACGCCTCGCGTGCTGCTGACGCACAAGAATGAAAACGTCTACAACGCCTACGCGTGCGAAATCGCCGCGATGACGCGTGCGTCGCGCAGTCTGTGCGTGGGCATGTTCCTCGCGATGGGAGACGCGCGCGCGGTGCGCCACGCGGCGGGTTTGCGCGCGGAAATTGTGCCTTTGTTCGCGAGGGACACCGCCGAGGCGTTGCTCGCCGACGTCGAAACGTTGCGCGTGACGTTTTCATCGCATGTGAACGCACCGGAAACGGCGTTTTTTCACGATTGCGTGGCGAGACATCCTCATCGTATGAGCTCTGACGCGTTGGGTGCGGCGTTCGGGCGCATCGTTGATTCATGGGGCGCGGGGCTATCGCGAGCTCGAGGCGACGAACGTCAGATGGAGGACGTCGCGCGCTTCGCCGTCATCGAATCTGCGCGAGGCTACGTCTTTGGTTTAGTGTCCTACGCACCTTCGAGTTTAAGTTTACGCGCGGTGGATTGGGCGCGCAAGCCACAGCACTTTAGTGCGGGCACACGGGCGGAAATTGCATTGGCGTGCGTAAACGTCGCCGCGGCTGGATGCGAAGCCGCGTTTGACGTCGACTCGGGCTCCGCCGCCCTCATCGACCCGTGCTGTGGCTCTGGCACCATGCTCCACGCCGCGTGGACGCGTGGATTCGCCGTGGCGGGCGGTGACATATCTCCTGGCGCAGTGGCGATGACAAAGACGAACGTCGGGTACTTTGTCGCCAGAGCGGGACAAAGCTCGACGATGCCTCGAGCGGTTGAACGGGACGCGCTCGAGCCGAATGCGTTTCAAGACGCCTACGGCTCGCACAAGCGCGTGGGTGCAATAGTGAGTAACTTACCATTCGGCCGCCGCGTGGCGATTGGTGGCGGCGACGGCGATGGGCGGGCGAGCGTGGGGGCATTTGCGAGCGAATACGCGCCGATGTTGACGGCGTTTCGAGACGCCGCCGACCGACACGTATTCATCAGCGGCGTACCGATTGCCGATGATATGCGCGCGATGGGATATAAAAACGTGAGCGATGTGAGTTTGTGTAGGTTTGGTCGATCGTTTATGACGATTGCGCTCGGCGAGAGCGCGTCGGGGGCGTTGGAGCCGGCGACATTGTTTAGCGTGGACGAGGCGCTCGAACGCGCCGCCGGGAAAAAGGAGAAAAAGTGGCAAAAGTCTAAGTCCAAAGTCGATATCGCCGCCCGCTTCGCCAATCCCAATGCGTTGCGAATTGCCATAGATGTCTCGTACGAGCAAGATTCCACGCGCGCGCGTCGAAGCGTGGCGAAGCAGTTGTGCGAGTGCGTCGGCGTGTCGCACCGAAACGACAATTTAGCGTTGACGTATTGCGCGTGGCGAGGCCCAATCGCGGAAGAATCGCGTGAATACTTTTTTAGTGACCGCTGGGATTGCATTAAAAAGGATGATCGCGATGTTGAAGAGGTTTTCGCGCCGGAAGACATCGTGTACATGTCTCCGGATGCGGACGAAGCGCTGGATGAAGTCGACGCGAGCAAAGTGTACGTCGTCGGTGGCATCGTGGATTTAGCCACAAGAGGCATGCGCACCAGCGTCACTCGCGCCACGAATGCTGGTTTGCGCGCCGTGCGGCTGCCTATTCGTGAATTTAAGCCCGAGCAAACGCACACGGTGTTGAATATAGATGCGGTGGTGAAAATTCTCGCCGCTCGGCGCTCTGGATTGAGCTGGGACGAGACGTTTGAGCGAGAATTGCCGAAACGACAGAAGAAGGAACGGCCGAAACGAGAGAAACGCGAACGCGTCGTCGAATAGTTGTATACTACGTAGTCTTGATTTTTTATTTTACAAGCATAGAATTCTAGGAGTGCGGCGAAGGCAATGCGCTTCGTTTTTCGGCGAGAAACGTTTGCAGCGATTTGAGACGTCTATCGATGTCGTCCAATACGCCATCCTCAACGACACCCACGCGCCAATCCCTGTCATCCTCAACCACGCGCGCCCCTGCATCATCTATAAGTTTTGTAGTCTGTGACGGCGTCCACGTCACTGGCGGATCGTCGTCGCGCGTCGGTCGAGTCTTGACGGTTGAACGTGCCACCGAGCGTTGCGTCTGTTTCAATCTCGCGTTCATCTCGCGCAATTTCACACGCAATCGCTTCTCAGTCTCCTTGCATTCAGCAACCTCGGCTTCGAGCTCAGCGATGCGTGCGGCATCGGCGGCTTTTGCGTCCGCGGCTTCTATGGCGCGCGCTGCCAGCGCAGCTTCCGCCGCTGCCGCCTTTTGCGTCGCGGCTTCTTTAGCCTCTCTCGCCGCGCGCAATTCCAATTCCTGCTTCTTCTGCACCAACGTCGCGTTCGTCTCGCGCCTTCGACTACGTCGCGCCAACTCATCTTTAACTTCACGCAATGCTTCGCGCAAACGCGCGTTCTCCTTGACTAACGCCGACTTTGATTCTGACGCCGACGTCGACGTCGACGTCGACGCGTTCAACGAATGTGAATGTTGTGAATGTCCCCCATCTCCCCCCACGCGTTCGAGCGGCAAAGGAAAATACACGCGACCTATATATTTATCCACCCGTGTCGCCAGTAAATACCGCTTCGAATCGTCATCTACATCGAATTCTTCGTCTTCGATGTCGCCTCCGCACGCGGCTCGTCTCACCTGACTCGTCGTCAACACATCAAGAAACAACCCTCGTACCTTCCCTCGCCCATCGCGCACCGCATCGAGACAATCACAAAACATGCGCACAAAGGCATCCACGCTCATCGGTGTCGTCGACGACGCCCGCGCGCTCTTGGCGCACATAGAGGCGAGCCAAGAGCGCGAGAAGACATTTGCAAAACAATCATCAGACACAGATGCATCCATCCGACGCCCGCTGTCGTCCGCGAGGGCAATCTCCACGGACTCATCGTCGTGAATCACCACGCGCACGCGATGCGGGCGATGGCGCAAGGGCAGCGTGCGATCGATGACGCGCATGCGCGCGAATGATGCGTGTCAATGACTGACAACGGTCCACACATCTGCGCGCGTTTTCCGTCGCGTCGCGTCGCGTCGACGCCACCGCCACCGTCGGCTCGCGCGGTGCATCCAGACGCGCTGCGTGATGCAGAGCGCACGAATTTACGCGGTGTGGGACCGCGCGCTGTCGTTCGTGCACGCGATTCGCGCGTTCATCGAGTGGGTGCTCAGCCACAACGCGTCGCGTTTCGGCATCGCCTCGCGCGCGTCGCGCGACGATGCGCGCAAAAGGCGAGCGCAAAAGGCGCGCGTGGTGCGTGTCGTCGCGTTCGGCGGTGCCATGGCGCGAGACGCCGCGCGTGTCGTTGCGCGGGCGTTGGATTCGTGCGTTGATGCCAATCGTCTCGAGGTGGTTGACGCGCCTTCGCGCGTCGTCACTGCCGCGATCGCCGAGCCCGAGGCGCACGACGACCAAGGCGTGGCGTATGTCATCATCGTAGAAACCGCGGAAGGGGATGAGCCGGCGATAGAGGCGCGAGAGGTGGTGCGTGAGGTGCTTCGTGCGGCGGCGAGCGCGAGCGCGGGAACGGGCGCGTCGACGCCGACGTACGCGTTGGTTGCGATTGGCGACACAAACATCATTCCAGACCGCAGCGCGTTTAGAAGTAATCAAAATGTGAGCGCGGATTGCAACGCTGTGGGGCACACGATTGATAATGCGTTACGTTTGAGATTGGGATGGAGGCGCGTCGGTCGGCGGATGGATGTGGACGCCGCAAAGTTATCCGAGGATTGGGCGCGCGCGGACGACGCGCCGGCGGAGATTGCGCGTTGGGCGCGCGACGTCGTGCACGCATTAGCCGCATAGCGCGTCGCTGTTGTTGGCAGCGCACGATTAGATAGCAAGTAGTAGCGTTTACGAATAGAAGAGGATTGAATTGACATTGACGATGCGGTTGTCAGAGGGCCAAACGTAACATTTCCGCGAGTTCGGCATCGTTTAACGCCACGGCGTTGCCCTTCATGGATGAACTTTGCTTGCTCTTTTCAATCACGCTCGGGAAGTCGGACGGTTTGAGTCCAAAAGACCCGAGACCGGGCACGGAGCAATGCTCAACGAGGTCGACGAGAAATGCGACGCCGTCTTGCGCGGTGGCGTTTGGATTACCCGTAATCGCGCGAGCGACATCTACGTATCGCGCGAGCGCTCGCTTGGCCAGTTCCGGGTCATCTTTCGCCACGCGACCTTCCAACGCGCCAATATTAATCGTCCACGAGTGCGGTAAGAGGGCGGCACAAATGGCGCCGTGCGGCGCGTGCAACAATCCTCCCAATGTCCCGCTAAATCCGTGCACGGCGCCGAGCTTCGCGTTCGCTAGCGACAATCCACCATAGTACGAGCACAAGCACATTTGTTCGCGCGCGTCGATATCCGAACCGTCATCTACGACGCGTCGGAGCGCGCCCGCACCGGCGAGAATACCCGCCATCGAAATCGCATCCACCATTGGATTGGGCGTACAGCATACGTACGGTTCAATGCACTGCGTCAACGCATCCAAGCCCGTGTGCGCGGTGACGTCTCGCGGGAGCGTCAACGTTAATAGCGGGTCAATAACCTGCGCATGCGTGGACAAACAATGTAAAGTCAGTCAATCGCACGCGATGGATGGCGCGAGAAACGAACGGGACAGCCAGAAAAAAGACAAAGACAAAGACAAAGACAAAGACAAAGACGACGC
>Ga0233450_10003889_pt1 | contig 13817 bp, 15 predicted proteins | sample 011ome_30_FD_189956 | JGI IMG/M metagenome (GOLD analysis project Ga0233450, IMG submission 189956) | Coastal salt marsh microbial communities from the Groves Creek Marsh, Skidaway Island, Georgia - 011501CT (spades assembly) | ecosystem: Environmental > Aquatic > Marine > Intertidal zone >... | reverse complement strand
ATCTAGTCATTAATGCTACTGGAATCTTGCATGATGACCTCGTCACACCCGAAAAATCACTGAGAAATTTAACTTCTCAAAGTATGCAGCATCTCTATGAAATAGACTGCATCATTCCATCAATGATTGCCAAATATTTTGTACCCAAACTCAACAAAGATAATAGATCGATTTTTGCAGCCCTTTCTGCAAGGATAGGCAGTATCTCGGATAATCATCTCGGTGGTTGGTATTCGTACAGAGCTGCAAAAGCAGCTCTCAATATGATGATTAAGACCATCTCAATAGAAATAAAAAGATCCAATAAAAACGCTATTATTATTGGACTTCATCCCGGTACAGTCGATAGTCCTCTTTCTAAGCCATACCAAAAGAATTTGCCCAAAGGTCAACTCTTCACTCCAGATTTTTCAATTGCATCCATGAATAAAGTACTCAACCAATTAGCTTCTAAAGATACTGGCAAACTTTTTGCTTTTGATGGAGAGGAGATTAATCCCTAATGCAAATTGTGTGGTTTAAAAGGGATTTGAGAATATCTGATCATGCCCCATTATTTGAAGCCAGCTATCAGGGTAAATTGATTCCCTTGTATATTCTTGAGCCAGAACTTTGGAAATGTCCTGATCTAAGTTTTAGACACTATCAGTTTCTGAAGGAATCTCTTGAAGAGTTGGATAAAGAGCTAAGAAATATTGGTCAAAGGCTCATTATCAAAGTTGGAGATGCGATTGATGTTCTTGAAGATCTTCATATTAAATACAAAATTACTAAACTCTGGTCTCATCAAGAAACTTGGAATCATTGGACTTACCAAAGAGATATTAAGATTAAAAAATGGTCTGTAAAAAATGATATTGAATGGATTGAGAGAAGTCAAAATGGAGTGATAAGAAAACTAAAAAATAGAGATGGATGGTCTTCCCTCTGGTATCAACATGTCAAAAAAGATCTGATAAATTCCCCATTAAAAATTTCAAAAATATCTGAAGATTCTGACCCCCTACCTTCTGCATCTAAATTAACTCTTGATGACGATTTTTGTAAATTTCGTCAAACCGGAGGAAGATCAAATGCTAAAAAAATTCTCAAAAGTTTTTTAGCAGTTAGAGGAGAGAATTATACGAAAGAAATGTCCTCTCCATTAACTGCTATAGAGAGTTGTTCAAGGATCTCACCCTATTTGGCTTTTGGATGCATCTCAATACGAGAAGTTTTCAAGTCATACGAGAAAAAAGCGGCAGAAATTAAATTAATTCCTAGAGGTCAAAAAGGTGGCTGGCCCTCAGCGATGCGATCATTTTCAGGAAGACTAAGGTGGCATTGTCATTTCATACAGAAACTAGAAGATGAGCCTGAGATTGAGTTTAATAACATGCATAAGAGTTATAACAGCATTAGGGAGCAAGACTTTAATGAAGTTTTTTTTGAAGCATGGAAAAATGGCATGACAGGCTATCCGATGGTCGATGCATGTATGAGATGTCTAATCAGTACAGGATGGCTGAATTTCAGAATGCGAGCAATGATAACAAGCTTTGCCAGTTATCATCTTTGGCTTGATTGGAGGAAAACATCTATCTATTTAGCTAATTTATTTACAGATTATGAGCCTGGTATTCACTATCCACAAATTCAAATGCAATCAGGAACAACGGGTATTAATACCATCAGAATATACAATCCCATCAAGCAAAGTTATGACCAAGATCCTAATGGAACATTTATTCGTAAATGGATTCCTGAACTCAAAGACATGCCTACTAAATTTATCCACACTCCCTGGCTTAATCCTGAAGAACTAAAAGGATATCCATTGACGATTGTTGATGAAAAAATAGCACGCAATCATGCTAGGCAGAGACTTTTTAGCATTAGAAAAACACAAAGTCACAAAGAAGAATCGAGTTTAATTGTCACAAAACATGCCAGCAGGAAAAAACCCAATAACTTTAGAAAAAAAGTTGAAAAAGTGAATTCGCTTCAGGGAGAATTACCATTATGAGTGATGCTAAATCAATTGTCTGGTTTCGACAAGATTTGAGAGTCAAAGATAACCCTGCCCTTTTGGCGGCTACTGAGTTAGGTGAAATTATTCCTGTGTATATTTTGGATGAAGAAAATGCTCAAGATCATTCCATGGGTGGTGCTTCAAAGTGGTGGTTACATGAATCTCTAAAATCATTAAATAAATCTCTTGATGGTAAGCTAAATTTTTATAAAGGAGATGCTAGAAGAATAATTAAAGATCTTTGTGAGAAAAATCAAATTTCGCATGTTTTTTGGAATCGTTGCTATGAGCCATGGAGAATTTCACGAGACTCAAGCATTAAGTCAGATATTGAATCAATGAATATTGAAGTTAAGAGCTTCAATGCATCGCTACTTTGGGAGCCATGGACCATAAAAAAAGATGATGGAACACCTTATAAAGTGTTTACACCTTTTTATCGCATAGGTTGTTTAAATTCTCATCCTCCCAGAGAGCCTCTTGAGAAGCCTAATAATTTTCGATTTACTGACAATCAATTGGAGTCTATTTCTCTTGATAATCTCAATCTAATTCCAGAAATTGATTGGTACAAACAAATGGAACCTTTTTGGGAGATTGGTGAAGAAGGTGCCCTTAATTGTTTTAATGAATTCCTTGATAATGGTATTTCTAATTATAAAGATGGAAGAAATTTTCCTGCTAAACGATTCATTTCTAGATTATCTCCCTACCTTCATTTTGGAGAAATTTCAGTCAACTACATATGGCATGAAATAAGGAATGGTCCTGAGGACCGAAACATTGATCACTTTTGTAGCGAGCTTGGCTGGAGAGAATTCTCATATTCACAACTATTTACCAATCCTGACCTACCCGTTAAGAATCTACAGTCGAAATTTGACAACTTTCCATGGGTAGATAATGAAAATTTATTGAAAGCTTGGCAAAAGGGATTAACAGGAATACCAATGGTTGACGCAGGCATGAGAGAACTTTGGCAAACCGGTTACATGCATAATCGGGTTCGAATGGTGGTTGGTTCCTTTTTAGTTAAAAACTTATTACTGGATTGGCGTCATGGAGAAAGATGGTTCTGGGATACCTTAGTTGATGCAGATCTGGCTAATAATAGCGCTAGTTGGCAATGGGTAGCCGGTTGTGGTGCTGATGCAGCTCCTTACTTTAGAATTTTTAATTGCGTGACCCAGGGTGAGAAATTTGACCCTGATGGTGACTACATTCGTCATTACATTCCCGAACTCAAAAATCTCAACAATAAATACCTATACAGTCCTTGGACAGCGCCATTAGATGTTTTGTCCCAAGCAGGAATTGAACTAGGCAAAGACTACCCTAATCCCATTGTTGATTTAAGTGAGTCAAGAAACATCGCCCTTGATGCATTTAAGTCAATCGGTCGAAAGTCATAAAGATGTCTAAACTTGTCATTGTTCTAGGCGATCAGTTAAACAAGAATATTTCATCATTATCAGACTTTAATAAGGAGTCTGATCAAGTCCTAATGGCTGAGATCTATCAAGAGGCAAAATATGCTAACCATCACAAGAAAAAAATAGCCTTTCTTTTTTCTGCCATGCGTCATTTCAACAATGAACTTTTAGAGGATGAATTTCCTGTTTATTATCACTGTTATCAAAATGATGACAGTATCTCGTTTGAATCTTTAATTAAAGAGTTGATTTCCTTCAACAAAAATATCGATCAATTAGTCATTACCAAGCCTGGTGAATACAGGCTAGTTGAGGAATTCAAGGACATATCTTCAAGATTGAAAATCTCTCTAGATATTAGGCAAGACAACAGGTTTCTTAGCACTGAGAGTGAATTCTTTAATTGGGCATCGAATAGAAAAGAGTTAAGAATGGAGTTTTTCTATCGAGAAATGCGAAAGAAATATGATGTTTTAATGGATAAAGTTCACCCTATAGGTGGCAAGTGGAATTATGACTCAGAAAATCGAAAATTTCCTTCCAATAAAAAAGATTTTCCAAATGTTTTCAAAATCTCATCTGATCCCGTGACTATGGATGTTTTATCTCTAGTAGAGCAAGAATTTCCTGAACACTTTGGCTCGCTTGATAATTTTCATTTTGCGACGACAAGGAGTGAAGCTCTTTTGATTCTTGATGACTTCATAGAGAATAGATTGGATAATTTTGGCGACTTCCAGGATGCGATGGTTGAGAATGAGCCATGGATGTTTCATTCACATATTAGTTTTTATCTAAACTCAGGCCTTCTACTGCCTTTAGAGTGTATTCAAAAAGCAGAAAAAGCCTACCTGGAGAAAAAGTGTAGCTTGAACTCAGTAGAGGGTTTTATTAGACAAATACTAGGGTGGAGAGAATACATAAGAGGGATTTATTGGCTGAAGATGCCAGATTATAGAAATCTTAATTATTTAAATGCAAATAGAGCCCTCCCTAATTTCTTTTGGAGTGGAGATACAAAATTAAATTGTCTTCACCATTGTATCGATGAGACCTTCCAAAATGCTTATGCGCATCATATTCAACGCCTGATGGTATTAGGGAACTTTCTACTCTTGTGTGGGGTTAACCCTGATGAGGTGAATCATTGGTACTTGTCAGTATATGCAGATGCATATGAATGGGTAGAGATGCCCAATGTTACAGGAATGATTCTTTATGCCGATGGAGGAGTTGTTGCCAGTAAACCATATGCATCAGGAGGCTCTTACATCAACAAGATGTCGAATTATTGCTCAAATTGCTCCTATCAGGTGAATGAAAAGAATGGCGATAGCGCCTGTCCATTCAACTATCTTTTCTGGGACTTTTTAGCAAGAAATAAAGATAAACTAGAAAGTAATAATAGGATATCAATGATGTATCGTACTTATGAAAAGATGTCTGATGATAAGAAGAAATTAATTACAGAGGATGCTAAAAAATTCCTCAATAGCCTATGAAGAAAGACAACCTCCCTTCTAAAATCTGTCCTGTATGTCAAAGACCTTTCACCTGGAGAAAGAAGTGGGAAAAAGTTTGGGATGAGGTTAAATACTGCTCCAATCGATGTCGAAATTCCAGAGGAGTCCTAGCGTGATCTCAGTCTTTTTTGATGGTAAGTGCAATCTATGCTCCAAAGAGATTACTTATTATCAACGTATCGCCCCAAAGAATACTTTTAACTGGGTTGACATCACAAAGACCCCAGGTGAATTAGATAGATTTGAAATTAAACTTTCAGATGGGTTAAGACTAATGCATGTTGCAGACTCTAGAGGTAATATCTTCACTGGGGTTGATGCTTTTATCATCATGTGGAAACAAATCAAGTATTGGAAATTTTTAGGATTGTTTGTCTCTCTTCCAATTGTTAAACAGATTGCTAACCTCTTATATCAATATTTTGCTGACTGGCGATTTAATCGATATGAACATTGTTTAATTGCTCAAGAAAATGAAAAAAGAAGCTAAAAATGTCTTTGGAGGTTCACTTGAGCCCTGTAGTTTTGATCCCAAAACGGGCTACTTTAGAGATGGTTTTTGTCATACCACAGAAACTGATTATGGAACTCATGTGGTCTGTGCCATTGTTACTGAAGAATTTCTTCAGTTTTCCAAGGAAAGCGGTAATGATTTAATCACTCCTGTGCCAGAATATGACTTTCCAGGTCTGAAGCCTGGTGACAGCTGGTGTTTATGTGCGCTTAGATGGAAAGAAGCTTATTTAAATAATGTAGCGCCACCCATCAGAGGGGAATCGACAAATGAGAAGGTTCTCAAGGTCATTGATAAAGATGTACTGGATTCATACCTTATTCAATAGGTAAAGAATTATGGAAGATTCTTTTAAGAAACTTATCTGCTTATTTTTTATACTCACTCCTTTTTGCCATGTAAATGCGGTTTCAACAATTAACAATAACTTTGATCACATATCAACCAAGGAAATTTCAATTGATAACCAACATTCTGAAAATATCTCGATAAATAATTTTAGAGACAGACTCTCTAAAACACTTCAACAGCCAAAGATTCCCTCACCCATCAATGAGATTATAATTACCGCCCCCAAAGGTTATGTTGATCTTTTTCAAGAGGCCAATGTTGAGGGAAATATCAAAAAAATTCTTGATATTCATGCACCCTATATCTCAACCAAGTATTTCATACCTGAAAACCAAGTCCACAGAATTAATTCTGACGGAACCTTAGGGTGGTGCCTTCACACGATTAAAGTTTGGCCATATCCTGACAATCGTTTCTATATCAATGACCTTAAAGATATTAAAGATGCCTACATCAAAAGGATGAATCAACAATCGATAGAAGTTGAGACATTTGTCAACCAAGACAATATGTTGGGTTTTATTCGCCAGAATAAGGGTCAAATAGATGGAAACATTAATGTCGTCATTAAAGGTCGAGTTCTGATGGTTTTTATTGATAATCTATGCGCAAAGTCGGATAATGATAAAGTCAAAGAAGAGTTAATTAACTTTGCTAATCATCTGATTTTTTCAAATAACTAATTATGGGTTATTGTGATAATAAGCCCTAATGTCGTCATAAATTTGTTTGGTGCTGGCAATGACTTGAAGATTTACCCAATTGCCTCTCTTATGAACTGCACATTGAATCTCCAACCTACCCTCGTCTTTAGTTAGTGCTCTATCAGAAACAATATTGGCCATCGGTATCTGTTTAGTTATATTCTCAAAAAAAAGATCGAACTCACTTTCCATCTCGTTTCTAAATGCATTTTTAAGTGCAGAACATATAGCCTCATTCTCAACTGTCCTATACGCTATCACTTGTTCTATAGTGTTTCTTTTGTGATCAAATGTAACGTAGTAAGTAGTTAATAACGGGTTTTTTTTAAACTGCTCTCCTGGGATGAACATATCAAAATATTTACCAGTGTTCGTCTCGTTGTGTCTAACTCTATTGGTTGGATCTTGGATGTGATCAATCGACACATAGTTGAGCAAACTATCGTTCAGTTTAAAGCCAAACAAACCTTCAAAATCTTTTGACTGGGCGGAGGTTGTAAATAATAAAACTATGAGAAATCTAACGAAATTCATGCTGTCATATTACCTGAGCAAGGTATACAATCGTTCGAGAAAACACTTAGAAGTAATAGGATTATGCCTGGTATTTAAAACCACTTATATTTCTTGAAAATAAGTATTTGGATAAAAACAATAATAAAAAGTATGGCTAGAAAAATTGAAAATGCATTTTCATAATTTGCACCAGGTATACCGCCAACATTAATTCCCAATAGTCCTGTAAGAAACCCTAGTGGCAAGAAAATTGCACCAATAATAGATAAAACATACATGTTTTTGTTGAGTTTCTCAGCAAGAATATTTGATAATTCATCTTTAACAATTTGAGCCCTCTCCCTAATGGCTTCAAGCTCCTCAATGTATCTCGTAATATGATTTAGTGATTCTTGTATTTGCCTTTTATGTTCTGGAGTTAAAAAATTAACATCACTGGATAAAAGTTGTGAAATAGCATCCTTTTGTGGACTCATATAGCGTCTAAACATGATACTTTTCTTACGAATTTCTATAATCTGATTGCGTGAATTTTTATCTGGACTTTCTAATAAATTTTCTTCAATCTCATCGGTCATTTCATCCAACTCTGAAATAACAGGTTGCATTCTCTCAAATAGCCTTGAAATTAGCATACAGATAAAAGAACCGCTATCTCTTGGTCCGTTGCCAAGCTTTAATTTGGATTCAATATCCTGAACTGCCTTAAGTTTGAACTTCCGTAAACTGATGATTTGTTGGCTATCAATCCACAGCCTAATTGAAACCATATCTTCAGGTCGAGAATCTTCATTGAGATTGACTCCCCTTAAAATTAATAACAATCCCCCATGACTTTGGAGCATCCTGGGACGAGTCTCTGCGGCAATTAGGGCATCAACAATAATCGGATCTAAGTCACTAAACTTCTTAATTGAATCTTTGATATTTACGTGATTAGCATCCAGATGGGTCCATAACAGTCCCTCGTTGTTTTTCTTCAGACTAGATTCCTTAGCCGCCTTTCCTAGGCCGTCTAATCGATATGAGAAAACTTCGGGTGAAGACAATTAACGCCCCTCTTCATGTTTAATATGAATATCTCTTTGAGGAAAAGGTATCGAAATATTATTCGCTTTGAACTCTTTCCAAATAGTCCTCATGACATCGCTCTGTGGCTCAAACCTGCCATCTGTAATATCTTCAACCCAGAAGAATAAAACAAAATTTATTGAACTATCTCCATATTCTCTTAAATAGCATTCGGGTTTAGGATCTGACATTGTCCTAGGATGATTAGTAGCAGATTTCAACATGATTTCCATCGCCTTTTCAATATCCGAATCATACGAGATTCCAATCTTCACCTCCACCCTGGCATTACTGTCATTAAAAGTCCAATTCACAACACGATTGGTTATAAACTCTTCATTGGGAATCATGATTTCCTTACCGTCATAAGTCTCTACGAGTGTATATCTGGCATTGATTTGTCGAATGTATGCATAGGTTCCATCATTTAACTCAACAAGATCATCAGTCTCTATGGATTTTTCAAATAATAAAATTAAACCACTGATAAAGTTAGATGTAATTTTTTGAAGACCGAATCCCAAACCTATACCCACGGCACCACTGAATATCGCTAGTGATGTTAAATCAACACCTAAGATATCCAGACCGATAAGAAATGCGATGGTATAAAGAACAATTTGAAAGAATTTGGTAATCAATGCCTTATTACTAGAGCGCATCTTTCTTAATTTTTTTATTCTTATTTCACCAAAATCAGATAGGATACTGACCACCCATAGGAGTCCAATGATTGTTGCTAGCGCTTTTACAAGAACATATGCGGAGAATTTAGTAGCCCCAACATGAAATGAGAGGTTTTCTGAATCAAGAAATTCTTTGATTGGGGTTAAATGATCACTATAACCTAACCAAAGAAAAAGGATTAGAAATATACCAATGGATACTTTTGCTATCCATGCACTGGGTTTTAACAGAAAAGATAAAAATTGCTTCATTTGCGCGAATTATATATCTTTTTGTTTTTACTGAAGTTTATTTAATTATCGACAACTTTGGCAAGGCAAACACTGATAGCATTTGAAAAATTCTCATTTTGCAGCATCTTGGCTAATGCTTCATCACTAAGATTATTAACATTACCTCTGCTGGCTGCGAGTGAGTCAAGCCCTAATTTTAATAAATCTTTAGTTTGCATTGACTTAGACAGTTTATTAACTGCACAACCACAGTACTCAAAAACGCCTCCAGTTCCAACCATATTTACCAATAATTCATAATCTGGTCCTGAGCCACTATTACAACCTAAGAAAATTTCATTTAGAAAAGCACGATTATTTATCTCAGATGCGGAATGTAAACTAAACATTAGGGAAGTTAAAAGAACAGCGAATCGATTCATATAAATTTAAAGTTATGATTATTAAATATTATTTTACCTATTACTCTAAAAGTTATATGGACTTATACTAAATGCATTAATGTATATTTGTGGTTATGTTAAAGAAAATATTCCTCGTACTTCTTTGTTTGCCAATAACTATTCATGCTCAAATTTGGGATGATGGTTTGGCTGAAAAATATATCGATACACCGGGTGACTATATGATGTTCTCAGGCGAACTGGGTTATGACGGAGGCACTCGTCAGAAAGGTATTTTTTTCTTTCTTTATCCCTCCAATAAGTCTTCTTGCTCGGGCAATTTAGAAGCGGAAGACGTTTTAAAGATAAATAACAATTCAGTTGAGGGGATCTTGTTTGAACAAACTTTCCCCAATTCTGATAACTGCTATATTCAAATAGTCCCTAAAAGTCCAAAAGACCTTGATATCATCATTAGCCAATTCATAAAGTCTAAAGAGGTCCTGTTTAACTACCGCTCTTTTGAAATCTCCATTCCCACTGATGGGTTTGAATCAAAATGGAACTCTATGGAAAAAGAAATCCCATAGAAATCCATAATACTCAGATTGATTTTTTATTTAGTTCTTGATGGAAGAATCTCTTCTTGAGGCTGAACTACTTTTTGAGCTTGATTATTTTCAGTCTTTTGATTTTCTTCATCATAACATCCACTAATTGATAAAACCGAAAGTATAAATGTAGATAATAAAAATAATTTTTTCATTTTTGTTCCTTATTCAGTTGCTAAAAATTCCATGTTATGTTGTTCGATTAATTCTAGAGCAATTCCACCACCCCTTGCGACACAGGTAAGAGGATCATCGGCAACTTTGACCAATAAATTAGTCCTATCATGAATTAACTTATCGAGACCAGAAAGTAATGCGCCACCACCTGAAAGCACTACACCATTTTCAGCTATATCTGATGATAGTTCTGGAGGACATTTCTCTAATGCCGTTCTAATCGAGCCAATAACAGCAAATAAAGATTCAGATAATGCCTCGTTAACTTCTTGATTGGTGATCTTAAATTTCTTAGGAAGGCCTTGTGCTACATCTCTACCAGTGTATTCATTCTCTCTCACTGCTTTTTCTTTATCATAGGCAGAACCTACATCTTGTTTGATTCTCTCCGCAGTGGGTTGTCCAATGACAATCTTCTTTTTTCTTCTGACATATCGAATAATTGCCTCATCAAACACATCGCCGCCAATTCTTAATGAATCTGCATAAACGATTCCATTTAGAGACATTATCGCAATTTCTGTTGTTCCACCACCAATGTCAATGACCATTGAGCCTTCGGCAGCTTGAATCTTCATACCAGCACCTAAAGCTGCAGCAACAGGTTCATCTATTAGATATACCTCTCTTGAGCCAGCAGATAATGCAGACTCTTTAATAGCCCTTCTCTCAACCTGTGTTGCTCCTGCAGGAACACAAATAAGAACCTTAGGAGATGGGGCAAAGAAACCAGTGTGTAGAATTTTCTTTATGAAGTGATGTAACATCTTCTCAGTTACTTTGAAGTCAGCAATCACACCATCTTTCATGGGTCTAATGGCTTCAATTTGACCCGGAGTTCGACCAAGCATATTCTTTGCTTCAATACCCACAGCTACGACTTCTCGCTCTCTCTGTCCAGGGATATCTCTTACTGCCACCACAGACGGTTCATTAAGGACTATCTCTCCATCTTTTTGAATAAGCGTATTTGCTGTACCTAGGTCAATAGATATGCATTGGGGTTTGAAAAAACTGAACATATAGCTTCTCCTCATAGCTATATACAAAGAGTAAAAGTATACCTATTAATATACTTGATTCAAGTATGTCAATTTTTAAAGAAAAACTAGTCTTGTATATATCTTTTTCCTGCTTTGATATGCTCAAGAGCGCGTAATGTCGACATATCAATGTTAAACATTTCAAAGTAGTGATTCATTGTAAAAAAGTTTGGTCGAGATGATTCCATAGTCAAAGTCATCATCAGTAAGATGTCAACGTAAAACTGGTTGGCATTTAATCCATCATATTGATTCTTTTTTTCAGCATCAAGATGGTCAAAATGTTTTTCTAAGCGATACGGATCAAGCTCTGTTATGTGGGAATATTTCTTTTGCAGATCTTTCAATTTTTCTTTATTTTTCTCAAGATCTGATTCCAGTATTTGCCACATATATCCATAAGCCCTCTCTTCGGTTTTCTGAAGTTGATAATTATAAGAATCATCAGTAAGATTCTTGGCGATAGATTTTCTGATATTGTTCAAATAAAGAAGTTTTAAGTTTTTGAGAGAAACATAGTCATGATTGGCATCATTATTCCAGTCAATATTCACTGGATTTTTATTTAAATCCATAGGATATAACCTCTCAGCAACTAGCTCATAAGGATAATCATCAAAAGGGGTTGGGTTCTTAGTGCATTTCAAATCTTTGGAGTTAACCTCTTCTCCACCAAGATATAAATCGATTGCCTCTATGTCTTTATGATGAAGTAAGTAATAGTCAAACCTGAAAAAGATGTTAGATTTAAAAAAAATACTGGTCTTTTCAGGAGTTAGTGTCTTACTCTCAATGCGAACATTAAATTCTTTATTGCCTTGTACAAGTTCATCATTGAGTGTGAATAAAAAAACTGAGTTTATTGCATCATTTGTGGGATTAATCTCTTTAATCGCGACCTCATGGTTATGATAATGATAATTTTCAGATGTAGATGAAAGATTTTTGATGCAAAGAAAATTGCGAAATGACAGCCTTACCTTTTCAAGAAGCTCATCACTGTTGAATGTTTTCTTTTTGCTAGAATCATTGCTTTTATTCATATCTAATATGATTCTACCTAATTTATATCCTAAGAAACCTTACTAGGCAAATTAATTAGATTACCATCAAGTTCTTAAAGATAGACGAATTTGAGTTTTATTTAAAGCATAAAAAAGGACCACTTTCGCAGTCCTTTAAAATATGGCTCCTCGAGCTGGGCTCGAACCAGCGACCCAATGATTAACAGTCATTTGCTCTACCAACTGAGCTATCGAGGAATAATCCGAAATTATACAGATTAAGGGTGTTGAGTCAATTAAATTAGGGGGTCTTAATTAACTATTAATAAGACATTTGAGGTGCTGGAAAATCATTTCCAGGGACATAACCTAAGAAGCCTTTACGACCATACCCTTGAAATCTTCCCATGCCTCTTGGTTCCCCATAATCAGCGATTTGTTGCTCATAATATCCTAAAGCCTGGCCATTGCCAAATGCATCAGCTTGACCTTGAGCATAACCATCTGCTTGGCCTTTAGCATAAGCATCTGCCTGACCTTTAGCATAAGCATCAGCAGAACCTGAAAAATTGCCATCAGTGTTTGCTTCATTTTGATTAGCAAATTTGTTCTTAGTGTTGAAATAAAAACCAAAATCAGTGTCATTAACCCAATCAGCAACATTACTGAAAGGTCCAAAGTTGGAATCACCATTAAATGGACCCCAGTTAGACATACCATCGAAAGGACCAAAGTTAGAAGCAGAATCGAAAGGACCAAAGTTAGAACCCGAATCGAATGGGCCAAAGTTAGAACCCGAATCGAATGGACCAAAGTTACTCATTCCATCAAAAAAACCACCGTCATTATTATTGCCCCATGGTGTAATACGATCAAAGAAGTTATCATTGCCGTAATTATTATCCCATGGCATCCATGGATTAGCAGCTTGAGCATTTAAGCCTGATGCTATTGATAAGATTGCAATTATTTTTTTTATTGTTTTCATCTCAAGTTCAGTAAAAGTTTTCTAACCTAATAATATTATACACTATTTATATTATAAATTCATAATATATTTATTAAGGGTATAAAAAAAGGGACCTAAGGTCCCTTTTAGAAAGAACTATAAGGTTAGTTGCTAACAGTCCCTGAAGCTTTGCCATCAGCATAGCCTCTTGCATAGGCATCAGCAGTCCCTGTCGCATAGCCATCTGCTTGACCTTTTGCATAAGCATCAGCTTGACCCTTGGCATAAGCGTCCGCCTGACCAGAGAAATTACCATCAGCAGCAGCTTGTGATTTGTTGTCAACTTTGTTCTTAGTGTTGAAGTTGAAACCAAAATCAGTGTCGTTGTACCAATCATTGGTGTTTTTGAATGGTCCAAAATTACCTAAGCCATTAAATGGTCCCCAATTTTGGCCACCTTCAAAGGCTCTTGATTGACCGGTTTCGAATGGACCGAGATTAGTTCCACCATTAAATGGCCCAAAGTTAGATCCTGAATCAAAAGGGCCAAAGTTAGACATGCCATTGAAAGGACCAAAGTTAGAACCATTACCATAGTATGGGTTAT
>Ga0233450_10003876_pt1 | contig 13849 bp, 7 predicted proteins | sample 011ome_30_FD_189956 | JGI IMG/M metagenome (GOLD analysis project Ga0233450, IMG submission 189956) | Coastal salt marsh microbial communities from the Groves Creek Marsh, Skidaway Island, Georgia - 011501CT (spades assembly) | ecosystem: Environmental > Aquatic > Marine > Intertidal zone > Salt... | reverse complement strand
CGTCAATCCAACATCGGCAGCAACCTGACTCCCGGTGATAATGTGGGAGGGACTGCCGTGCTGGTCGGAAGTAAAATTTTTGTCTACGCAGATGGAATTTGGGCAGCGACCGAACAGCAAATCAAACGGAGCCTTTCGGCGTTACTCTTCAACCAGATGCTGTATGGTGGCAATTGGCAAGAGGCCCTGCGCTCCTCCACTACCGGCTTGGATTTGCCTGAGTGGTTTACCGAAGGGTTGCATTCGTATGTGGCGCTCAATTGGTCATCCCAAGTCGCGATGCACGTGCAAGATGCTGCTCGTTGTCGTGAAATCTTGGAAGCCCATCGGGCAGACCACAACGCAGCGGCGTGGGTGGGGCATGCGGTATGGAAATACATCGCCGATGTTTTCGGAGAAGGGGTCATTGCCAACGCTTTGTACATGATTCGGGTTTCCAACAGCTTAGAAAAGGGCTTGCAGTATGCAACAGGTATGGGCTTGGCTCAATTGCTCGAAGAGGCGAGTCGCTACCACCTCGAAGCCACACCATCTTCGGATTTGCTGCCACCACTTGCCACGCGTAAAGATCTCCGCAAGGCCCGGAAACTGACCGGCGATATCACCATTCCAGTTTCCGAAGAAGGTGAGATTCGGGCATTTTCCGTTCACCCGGATGGTGTGCACGTGGCTTGGGCAGTGGACGAGCGAGGACAATTGCAGGTTTGGTACGGAAACCACCAGACCGGAGAGTTTCGCCGGATTGGAAAGCACGGGCACAAAATTGACCGAATCCAAGACCGAACGCAACCGGCAATGGCTTGGCATCCCAACGGTTCGATTTTAACCTACGCCATCGAGCAGGGCTCGCGCAACCTCATTTATTCTGTGGACCTGAATTCGTTCGAAGCCATCGAAAAGGAGGTGTTCAGAATTGACAAGATTCTCTCCATGGCCTATGCCCCCGATGGCATGTCCATGATCTGGAGTGGAGTCACGAATGGCCAATCGGATTTGTATCGGTATCAGGTGCTCGGAAACAACCACGTTGCCTTGTGGTCAGATCCCTTCGACGACCTCAACCCCGTATTTTCCGATGACGGTGCGACCGTGTGGTTTTCCTCGAACCGTCCTCGCGCAGACGTGAATTACGCTCACACATTGGGCGAACCCTTGAGATCTGCCCACGATATCTTTGCGTTGTCATGGAACGCGGAAATTCCAGCCCTTATCCATTGGGTGGAAACACCGGATCGGGATGAACGTTGGCCTCAAGTCCAGCCCGACGAGCACATCACCTACCTGGTCGAATGGGGCGATGGACACCAAGAACGATGGACTTCATGGCGTGACAGTGCCGTAGCTTACATCGATACGACGGTCCATTACCGCTGGTTTACTCAACAACGGCTGGCCGAGCGACTCGAACTGCCGGCCGCCTCGCACCAGTGGATCCCCGCTTCTCAATCCGTGGGATACACACACCAACTCAAACGTCACCTGTTTTGGGTTGAAGCTTCAGAAAACCGGGACGGCTGGCTGGAGTCTTCTCCCAAAGAAAACAGCACCCTCACGGCGGGTTCGGTCCAACTGGATTGGGAATGGGTGCCCGGCCCTACCCAAGCCGATTTCCGCAATTACCGATTCGGGCCTTGGTCACCAAACACCACGGAAATTCTGGAGGAGTCCTCAACCGCTGTTCATTCCGAGAGCCCAGGACAGCCGTGGGAACCCTTTATTTTACCGAAGCCTCGGAATTACCGATTGAACTATTCCATCGAATCGGTCACGGGGCAGCTCGACAATTCGTTTGGCAGCAATTTCTATCAAGCCTACACCGGCAACCTGAGTGTCCAACCTGGTCTGGGTGGTCTGTCGCGCATCTCCATAACAGATTTGTTTGAAGATCGGCGCTTTACGGCTGGTTTTCGCCTTTCCGGGTCGTTGGAAAACAGCCGCTACATGTTGGCCTATACCGACCAATCCGGCCGTTGGGATCGCACGTGGATCTTGGAACGACAAGGCGTGTTGCAATCCGTTGACAACAACCAAACCTTTGTCCGTACCCATATTCACCTTTTGCGCAGGCAATGGAAGTATGCGCTCGACGAAGTGCGCAGTCTGCGCCTCCAAGGAACCTATCGGCTCGATCGCAACACCCCGCTTTCCACGGATGCATACAATTTGGTCAAGCCCACAGGCTTCTCCAACCAAATAGGTGCGCAAGCAGCCTACGTGTTCGACAACACCCGCGAGCGCATGATGAACATTCCCGAAGGGACTCGCTACCGCGCATGGATTGAATATTTCGCCAATCCCACAGATGCTCAATCGACTTTTGGCACCATCGGGTTTGATTTTCGCACCTACCGACGGATTTGGCGGGACATCATTTTTGCGCAACGCGTCGCAGCCGATTGGTCCATCGGTCGGCAACGATTACTGCATTTAGTCGGAGGGGTGGACAACGGGCTCTCATTAGCCCCCACCGCCCAATCCCCCGTGGACCCCAACATCGCTTACGCCTACCAAACACGACTCGCACCGCTTCGCGGTTTCAATGCCAATGCACGCAACGGGTCTCATATGGCGTTGCTCAATTCGGAATTGCGCGTGCCGGTTTGGAGCACCTTGAGCCGCCAACCCGTGGAGTCTCCATTGATGCAAACGCTTCAACTGGTGGGATTCCTCGATGTTGGCTCGGCTTGGAATGGCCGCCATCCGTATGACAGCGAAAACACCTTTAATCAAATCACGGTATCCCAAAACCCCATCACGGTGACCATCGACAACAACCGCGAACCCGTCATCTGGGGCACCGGTTTCGGGCTTCGCGCGAAAGTGCTGGGGTACTGGATGCGCACGGACTGGGCGTGGGGTGTCGACGACCACCGATGGCAGGACCGCGTGTTCACCTTGTCATTGCACCTTGACTTTTAAGCTTAAGACCTCATGGAACTCACGACCATCATCATGTTACTGGGAATTGGACTGCTCGCGGGCATTGCGAGTGGTTTTGTCGGCATCGGGGGCGGCATGATCATCGTTCCGGCATTGGTTTTCGCCGTTGGCCTGAGTCAACAAGCGGCTCAGGGGACTTCACTTGCCATGATGATTCCGCCGATCGGAATTTTGGCTGTCATCAGCTACTACCAGGCGGGAGCAGTTGAGGTGAAGTATGCCGCTGTCTTGGCGATTACTTTTGTCTTTGGAGCTTGGTTGGGGAGTAAGTTGGCCCTGCGCATCAACCCCGCTTTGGTTCGATTGGTGTTCGGGGTGTTCATGCTTTATGCAGCTGGCCGCTTGATTTGGAACGGCTGGTCAGAATTGAATCCCTGATTCGCTGAAAATCAGTTGGCAAATTCGCTGAGGAACTTGATCCGTGCCATCCGCAATTCTTCTTCGCTGTACACGTCGCTCCATTCGGAAATCAATTCTTCCATTCCCTCGTCTTCGCTTTCTTTCAAAAAGTCGAACAACTCTTCCAAGCTATCTTCATCAAGGCTTCGGTTGATGACGTAATCGAGATTTACCCGGGTGCCGGCAGAAACGATGTTTTCAATTTCCAATATGACTTCTTCCAAAGTCATGTTCAGATCCTTTGCGATGTCTGCAAGGTCAATCTGCCGGTCAATGCGTTGAATGATGTGCACCTTCGCGGATGACCGTCCGCTGGTTGAGCGCACCAACAAATCTGACGCACGCTCAATCCCTTCTTCCTCCACGTATTCAGCAATCAGCTCCAAAAACGGTTTGCCGTATTTCTTGGCCTTACCAGACCCGACACCCGAAATCCGTAACAGCTCGTCCTCATTCAGCGGATAGTGGATTGCCATTTCATCCAAGCTAATGTCTTGGAAGATGACGTACGGAGGGAGATCTTCATCATTGGCGACCTCCTTTCTAAGCGCCTTCAGCATGCCCCGGAGCTTTTCATCCGCAGCCCCGCCTTGGCTTGAACGTGTCTGACTCATGCTATCCACCGCATCCACGTCAGAATAATCGCGCTCCTCCGCCACAAGCACCGGTTGAGGTTGGGTCAAAAACGCCCGACCTCGGTCGGTGATTTTCAGCACACCAAAGGTTTCAATCTCCTTTCGCAGCAAGCCCAGCACGAGCATTTGGCGAATGATTCCGTTCCAGTGCTTCTGATCGTGCTCCACGCCGCGGCACCAAAAGGAACTTTCAGTGCCTTTGTAATCTTGGATTTCCCGGTTCTCTTCACCGCAAAGCATGCCCGTAATGAAAGGAGACCGAAACTGTTCTTGGTGCTCCAAAACCGCACTCAAAACCAAATGAACCTCTTCCTGGCCATCCCGGGTCTTCGGCGGGTTGGTCATGTTGTCACAGTTCATGGCCCCTGGCCCATTGATTTCGTCAAACTCTTCGCCGAAATAATGCAACAAGAATTTACGACGACTCATGGACGTCTCAGCATAAGCCATGACTTCCTGCAACAATTGGGTTCCAATTTCTTGTTCGGCTAGAGGTTTACCCTGTAAAAATTTCTCCAGCTTTTCGATGTCGCGGTGGCTGTAAAATGCAATGCACAAGCCTTCACCTCCGTCTCTACCGGCCCGACCGGTTTCTTGATAATAGCTCTCCAACGACTTGGGCATGTCGTAGTGGATGACATAGCGAACATCCGGCTTGTCGATGCCCATTCCAAATGCAATTGTCGCAACAATTACATCGACGTCTTGCATCAAAAATTGGTCTTGAATGCGACTGCGTTGGTTCGCGTCCATGCCCGCGTGGTAACCGAGCGCTTTCACGCCGTTGACGCGCAGCACCTCAGCAATTTCCTCTACCTTCTTTCGGCTGAGGCAATAGATGATTCCACTTTTGCCTGCGTTCTGCTTGGCATGCCGAACAATCTGTTTCAGCGCATCTTTTTTGGGACGCACCTCATAAAAGAGGTTTTCACGGTTGAAGGAAGCCTTGAACAGCTGGGCATCCTTCATGTCCAAATTCTTTTGGATATCCGCTTGCACCTTCGGTGTTGCGGTCGCAGTCAGGGCGATGATCGGAACCTGGGCTATTTGATTGACAATCTTGCGGATCCTGCGGTATTCAGGACGGAAATCGTGTCCCCATTCCGAGATGCAATGGGCTTCGTCTACCGCGACGAAACTGATGCGCACGCTGCGCAAAAAGTTCACATTGTCTTCCTTTGTTAAACTCTCTGGCGCCACATAGAGCAGTTTCGTCAAACCCGTACTGACGTCTTCACGTACTTGTGCTGCTTCTGCTTTGGAAAGGCTGGAGTTCAAGAAATGAGCAATCGAATCTTTTTCATGATGCCCGCGAATGGCATCCACCTGGTTCTTCATGAGTGCAATGAGCGGTGAAACCACAATAGCGGTTCCTTCCAACATCAAAGCAGGCAATTGATAGCACATCGACTTTCCTCCTCCTGTTGGCATGATGACGAAAGCATCTTGGCCATTTAGAACACACTCCACCACCTGCTCCTGCTCACCTTTGAATTCATCAAATCCAAAGAAATGCTTGAGCGCCTTCATGGGCGTCAGTTCTATCGTACTCATCAATCAGACTTTTGGTGCCGGCCGAGGCCGGGCGAAAGGCATTAGCTTTGCGCTAACTAAAGATAGGTAATTTTGGGCTATCCTCGACGTCGATTTTTTGACGCAACTGAAGCACAACACCCCACCCATGAATTGGATCCAACGCGCATCGCACACATTGCAACTTGAAAGCGAAGCCATTGCCGGTATCATCCCGCAACTCGGTGCGTCATTCGAGGCGGTAGGCACCTTATTGTTTGCGCTCGAAGGGCGTGTGGTGATTACTGGAATCGGTAAAAGTGCCATCATCGCCCAAAAAATCGTCGCGACGTTCAATTCTACTGGCACCCCAGCTGTCTTCATGCATGCCGCTGACGCGATTCATGGCGACCTCGGACTCGTTCAGAAACAAGATGCGGTGATCTGCATCTCGAAGAGTGGGAATTCACCAGAAATCAAAGCCTTGACCCCCCTGATTAAGCATCGAGAGATTCCTCTCATTGCCATCGTTGGAAACTTGGATTCACACCTTGCACGACAAGCCAACTACGTTTTAGACACGACCGTTAAACAAGAAGCATGCCCATTGGACTTGGCCCCAACTTCCAGTACGGCAGCTCAAATGGCAATGGGAGATGCTTTGGCTACTTGCCTGATGGAGGCACGAGGCTTCAAAGCAGAAGATTTCGCTCAGATGCATCCAGGCGGGGCTTTGGGCAAACGATTGTACACCCGTCTTAAAGACATGATTGAGCCGGAACGTGCCCCTGCAGTGGAGGCGAGTGCTGAACTCTCCGAAGTGGTGCTGGCCATGAGCGCAGGCCGATGCGGTGCCACGGCGGTCTTGGACAATGGGAAAATCATCGGCATCATCACCGACGGAGATTTACGCCGGCACTTGGAACAGAACGGCGGAGCACCGGCTTCTGCACACGAGCTGATGAATCCTGAACCCAAGGTACTGGATGCAGAATCGTTGGCTGTCAAGGCATTCCAAATCATGGAGTCCCACGCCATCAGTCAAATCGTCGTTACGCATGAAAAGACCTATGCGGGAATGGTGCATTTGCATGACATGTTGCGCGAGGGAATTTTTTGAGGGCTAATTTCGCGTCATGGCGCTGGACCAACCGGAAGAACAAGGGACGCACGACGTTGAAATGGGTTTTCTCGATCACCTCGAGGAACTCAGGAAGCGACTATTCTATGCCGCCTTTTTCTTAGTGACCGGTGGCGTTGGACTGTTCCTCGCAAAAGATTGGTTGTTCGATGTGGTCTTGTTCGGTCCACGAAATGTCGATTTTCCAACATTTCGGGCGTGGTGTCATTTGTCTGAATGGGTCGGCGCCGGTGATGCATTATGCGTGAAGAGCATCAATTATGAACTCATCAACACGACGATGCTGGGCAATTTCACCACGCACATTTTGGTCTCGGCCATCGCCGGGTTTATCGTCACTTTCCCCGCTGTTTTTTGGCAAGGCTGGTTGTTTGTGCGACCCGCCCTTAAGGAAAGCGAACGGCGCTCTGCCCGGGGCATCGGCTTCAGTTCGTCGATCCTCTTCTTCCTGGGCGTGGGTTTTGGATATTACGTCGTGGCACCGCTGTCCCTGCAATTCTTGGGAAACTACGAACTCGGCGATGTGCAGTCCCGAATTGCAGTCATGTCCTACATGAAAACGGTGGCATCGATTACGTTGGCATCGGGTTTGGTATTTCAGCTTCCCGTGATCGTCTATTTTTTGAGCAAGGCCGGATTGATCACCCCTGAGTTACTCAAAACGTATAGACGGCATGCCTTGGTGGGTATTTTAGTCCTGGCCGCACTGATTACCCCTCCAGATGTGACCAGCCAAGTCTTGGTCGCGCTCCCGGTTTTGGTGCTGTATGAAACCAGCGTGTGGATTTCCCGTCGCGTTCAACGAAAACGAGCCGATGCTTGAGCGGATTGAACGGCATGCGCGACTCTTGCTGATATGCATCTCCTTTCTGGGCGCGATTTCCAGTTCACAGGGCCAAACAACAGAAGTTTCAGGCCGCATTTTTGACGCTATTTCGGGGGAACCCCTGCCGTATGTGAACATTGTGTTCAGCGGATCGGGTACAGGCACCATGTCCGACGAACGCGGCCGTTATGCCTTGTCCACTTCCGATCGGCCCGGTCGGTTGACGGTTACTTTCATGGGCTATGCCAACCAATCCTTCGAAGTGACTCGTGGGATTGCCCAACGCATCGACATCGGCATGGAGCCGCGCGCCTTTGATCTGGGGGCTGCTGAAGTTCGTCCCGATCGCAAGGAAATAAATCCTGCCAAACCGTTCATGGAACGGGTGATCGAAGCGAAAGACAGAAACAATCCGCTTCAGTTGGGTGCCGGGCATCACCGTCTGCACACACGCATCGAAGTCGACATCAATGACCTTTCGGATGCGCAAACCCAAGCTTGGTACTGGGGGCCGTTTCGGTTCATTTTCGATTACATGGACAGTACGGAAGCGCGTCCCGCCTTGCCCGTTGTTTTCGGTGAATTGATCGCTAACGAGCATTGGCAAAACCAACCAAAGCGCCGCGAAACACAAATCACGGCTTCACAAGTCAGCATGGACTTAGGCTCCGGTGGCAACCTCGGTACGGCAGAGATGAACGGGCGCTTTCCCGAAATCAACCTCTACGAAAACCAGCTACTGATGCTGGATCGGGCCTTCACTTCGCCATTGCACGATCGCGCCGCTGCTCACTATCGGTTTTACATCCTGGACACCCTCGATTGGAAAGGAAGGACGGCCATGCACTTGGCCTTTGTGCCGCGGCGAAAGGGCGAAATGACTTTCGAAGGGGAAATGTGGATCGATACGCTGAGTTTGGCATTGGCGCATGTGGAAGCGCGCCTCAGCGCCTCGGCCAATGTCAATTTCGTTCGGGACATGCATTGGGTCCAGTCCTACACTCCTGTCGCGGGAGAAAACGCCGGATACCGCTGGATGATGGATAGCGAGGACATCGTCTTCGATATGAGCATTGCGGACCGCAGTATTGGCGCTTACTTAAAACGATCGACGGTATTCACGAATCAAAGTTGGGCTGAGGAATGGCCCGAAAGTGTCTGGAGAGGAGGACGCGATCTGCAGTTTGACTCCCTGGCGATATTCCGAACTGTCGATGAATGGCAAGCGATACGCACAGTTCCGTTGCTCCCAAGAGAACGCAACATCATGACCATGACCGACTCGGTTGAAGGGATGCCGCAATGGCGTGCGGTCAAAGGCCTGGGATACTTCATGGGTACCGGCTACGCCAAAGCAGGTCCGCTGCAAGTCGGCGCTTGGTGGTCGGCGTACACGCAAAATCCCATAGAGGGCGAACGCTTGCGGTTGGACCTCCGGACCTCGAATGCTTTCAGTACGCGATTCATGCCGCGCGTCTTTGCGGCATATGGAACCTATGATCAGCAATGGAAAGGCGGATTCAGTGCACGTCACATTTTGCGCAAGAGCCCGAGGACGGAGACGTACGTCGAAGTCAAACGAGATCTGGAGCAATTCGGCATGGCCGGTTTGTTGGATCAAGGGGAAGTGTTCACATCCACCTTCCGAACAGACACCACCAACTCGCTTTCGGAAGTCACGCGTGCGGAAGCGTCCATCCTGCATGAGTTCGGCCCCGGTTTCACGGGGTTCTTGGAATGGCGACATCGCCAAGTCGGATCGCGCGGGAATTGGGCCTTCTTGGACCCCGAGACGGGTCAGCCGATCAACCGACTGATCACCTCTGAAGCCACGGCGATTTTACGATACGCCCGGGGTGAGCGGTTTGTCGGAGGGGAATTCGACCGGTACAGTTTGGGCACGGAATGGCCCGTAATTTCCGCAACGGTCACGTGGGGCATGCCGAATATTCTGGGTTCTCAATACAACTACATCCGATGCACCGTCGAAGGCGATGATGAAATCAGGCTGGGTTGGTGGGGGCGCATTGAATGGTTGGCGCAGGCTGGAAAATACTTCGGAACGGCGCCATTTCCGCTCATGGAAGTGGTCCCCACGAGCGGAACCATCTTGATGACTCCCGAGTCGTTCAACCTCTTGCGGCTCTTTGAAAACGTGACAGACGAGTGGGCCAAAGCCACCGTCGAATGGCACGGCGAAGGGGTCATCTTCAATCACCTCCCGTTGCTGCGTCGGCTGGAGCTGCGCGAGGTGCTCACAGCACGAGGGATTGCGGGAACCTGGAATTCCCGTCATGAGGAATTACTTGCCCTGCCCGAAGGCACGACGGGTCTCAACGGGAAGTATTTAGAATGCGGGGCGGGTCTTGAAAATATTTTCGGATTCCTTCGCGTTGATGGGGTCTGGCGCACAGATCTTCCCATCAATGAACCGGCGAGTTGGGGGGTGCGTATCGGATTCGCAGCCAGCATTTAACCACTCAGCAAGCGCACAAGCTATTTTTGAACCATGAAATCTGCCCATCCCAAAGTTCTGCGTGCCGAAGGCTTGGTCAAACAATACGGGCGCAGGCGAGTCGTTGACGGTGTTTCGCTGAAGGTGCAGCAAGGAGAAGTGGTCGGATTGCTGGGACCCAACGGGGCAGGAAAGACGACCAGTTTCTACACGGTCGTGGGCTTGGTTCAGGCGGATGAAGGCCATGTGTACATGGATGATACCGAAATCACCGACCTCCCGATGTACCAGCGCGGTCGCATGGGCATTGGGTACCTTCCGCAAGAAGCTTCAGTCTTTCGAAAACTATCTGTGGAAGACAACATTTGGGCCATTCTCGAACTGCAAAACCTGTCCAAATCCGAGCAGAAGGAGCGCCTCGAGTCGTTGATCGCAGAGTTCGGTCTGGAAAAAGTTCGCAAATCTCCCGGTGATGTGCTCAGCGGTGGCGAAAGAAGGCGAACTGAAATCGCTCGTGCATTGGCAACCGACCCGCAATTCATTTTGCTCGATGAGCCGTTTGCAGGCGTGGATCCAATAGCGGTCGAAGACATCCAACGCATCGTAGAGCAATTGCGGTCGAAAAACATCGGCATTCTCATCACCGATCACAACGTGCAGGAGACGCTTCACATCACCGATCGCGCTTATTTATTGTTCGAAGGCCGAATCCTGAAGCACGGGACAGCCGAAGAGTTGGCATCCGATGAGCAGGTGCGGCGCGTTTACCTCGGCCAGAATTTTATCTTGCGACCGAAAACCGATCAAGCGGGCTAACCTCGTGCCGCCAAGATGCGCGCCACGTATTTTCCGATGACGTCGAATTCCAAATTCACGGCTTGACCCAACTCCAAAGCGTGCAAGTTCGTGTGCTCCCACGTGTACGGAATGATGGCCACGGAAAATCTCGTCGGCTCTGAGCGAACGACGGTCAAACTGATGCCGTTGACCGTGATGGACCCTTTGGGCACCGTGATGAACTCGGCATGAGCGGCATGCTCAAACAACAGTTCCCAGCTGCCGTCCGCATCCTTAACTTCAACCAACTTCGCTGTGGTGTCGACGTGGCCTTGAACCAGATGCCCATCCAGTCTTCCGCCCAATTGCGTGCACCGCTCGAGATTGACCAAATCGCCTTCGCGCCACACACCCAAATTCGTCCGCTCCATAGTTTCTTGAATCGCCGTGACGGTATAGCCTACCTCATTCTTTGCAACAACTGTCAAACAAACCCCGTTGTGCGCAACACTTTGGTCAATTTGCAGCTCCCCCGCAAATGCCGCCTCGATAGTAAAATGCACATTGGTACCCTCTTCCTCTATTCGCTGAACGCGCCCCAACTGTTCGATGATGCCTGTGAACATGCTTATTCGTTTATCGGACCAACACCTCCCATCAAATGAAGTTCACCGCTGAAGCGTTCTTCCACCAATCCCATTAATCGAATGGTGAATACCCGCGCGGTGTAATAATAAACTCCGTCCGCGCACAAACCGCCTTCCCGATGTTCGCCATCCCAACGAATCCACGGATCTGAGGTTTGGAAGACCTCCTCCCCCGATCGATTGTAAATCCTGACATCCACCGAGTCAATGAACTTCCACGGGAAGGCCTCGAACGCGTCGTTTTCGCCGTCCCAATTGGGCGTAAAGACGTTCGGTAGGAAATAAAAAGGACAGTTATCCGTGCAAACCGTATCGCTGAGGGCACTCTCGTTACGGCGCAATTCTCCATCCGGTCCCGGCTGCAAACTGTCCAATGCGGTGATGGCAAAACAACCTGCGAGGGTACCGCGGATCCCGTCGGAATTCCACAAATAGGTTAACTGAGCCGGATCGCTAAACAATTCCACAGGCCGCAGGGTATCGTCAGGCGTCGGAGCCCAATACAATTGGTAGCCCATGACATCGTCCGCACAAATTCCTGCATCCGTCCATTCGAATGCGTTGGTCTCTTCGACACAATCGGAGTCCAACATCAACTCTGGAGCACACGGCGCCGTGAAATCGAACGGACGCGCGCACGCCTCTTGGCTCCAATTCAAAAGCGGTCCGGGTATGGCTTCTCCGTCATAACCGCCCACCGTCTGAACGCGGTAGCAATACTCAACATTGTTGACCAAGCCTGAATCGATGTAAAGCGGTTCGGACGAAGAACCGATGTATTCAAATGCTGTGCCGTTCCAGCGGTGTACGCGGTACTCATCCACCCACCATGGCACGTACCCTTCGACGCGCAACGTCAATTGGTTGTCATCCGGTGCAAGTTTCAGCAGCGGGCTGTCTGCGGATGAAGACTGTCCCATTTCACCCGCCGAGCTGATGGCAGTCACTGCGTAAGTCCAAGTTCCATTTTCTGTATCCAGTCCTTCGTGAACCCATGCCGTATCCGGCGAGGACAAGAAAGGTCCTTCGGCCGTTTCATGCACCAACTCGGGGTTGGCAGAGCCCGGCGCAGTGGCCCAGATCCGGTAGGCATATGGCCCGGGGAAAATGACCGTGTCGGCATCGGTGGGAGGCGACCATCCGAGGGAAATCACCCCGTTCTCCACATCCGTCACCTCCACGGACACGCGCGTCATCACCGGAACATCTTTCCGAATCGTTGCGCACACTTCATCACTCGCCATCGATTCCCCGCTTCCAGGCCATCGCGTCACAACACGATAACAATAAGTCGCTCCAAACGAAAGTAAATCGGTGTCGATGAATTCGGTGTTCAACAACCCTTCAACACTTCCAATCCACTCAAACCCCAATTCATCCGGAATTCCCGTTTCACATGCGGTGGGATTCCAATCCAATGAATCCACCCTGCGGTACACATCGTAAACACCTTGGTCCACTTTCCAATCCGGCAATTCCGGGTTACACGTGTGAGGTTCCCAATCCACCACAATGGAATTGCCAATGGCCGTTGCTTCGTTGAGTTCGACCCCAGGCGCCACCACGCGAATCTGGAACGATTCCAAATCCATGAGCTGCACTTGGTTGCTGTTGTCTTCCGCGCGCACCACCACTTGGTAGGGCGATTCGCGCACTTCAGTGCATTCAGGTGACCACGTAAATTGGCCAATCCCGGCACCTAAATCCGAAAAATTGGCCGGATTTTGCACCTCCGTCAACGGGCCGCCGATGGCATCAAGATCCAAGTTGTCTCCATCGGGGTCGTTCGCATTGACGAGCAAGGACAAAAACGTACCGGCCACGATGCAGGTGTCGGGGATTGGAGCGATGTCTGGAGGCTGATTGGTGCAGGCCTCTACGGTGATCTGCATGTCGCGTACCACTTCTCCCACTTTCACCAATTCCCCAGCAACCAAACGCCATTCTTGAATGCGCAGTGCCACATTGTATATCCCGGCGATTTGCGGTGTTTCCCAAATCACATCGCCGTATGTCGGGTCGATTTCGAAGGTGTCGTCGTTGGGACTCACCTCATCGGGCGGCACGTAGTCGGCAATGATCTCGCTTTCAAATCCACGACACGGGACCAAGTCATAGGTCAAAATATCCCCATCGGGATCGTGCGCACCGGGATTGTGAATCCAAGTTTGGAATAAACAGGCATTTTGTTGAGCCGGGTTCAGCAATTGCACCGAGTTGTTGTGACCCGCCATGGGATCAATGATCAGCAAACTACTGATGGCAAACGGCACATCAACCGATCCGGGGATGTTCAGAACGCCTTGGTTGCGATTGGGATCCTCTACCTTAATTTCATAGACGCCCGGACCTCCATAAGTGTGGTTGCCCCGGTACAGGTTGATTTGAATATCGCCCTCGAGCAATTGTACGCTTTCCCGCTCTAAGCTGTCTACAGGCTCATCGGTTTCATCGCCCCAGTACAGGTAAAGCCAAGGCCGATCCGCCGGAGCGCTGGATTTGGTGTACGTCGTGATG
>Ga0233450_10003858_pt1 | contig 13892 bp, 6 predicted proteins | sample 011ome_30_FD_189956 | JGI IMG/M metagenome (GOLD analysis project Ga0233450, IMG submission 189956) | Coastal salt marsh microbial communities from the Groves Creek Marsh, Skidaway Island, Georgia - 011501CT (spades assembly) | ecosystem: Environmental > Aquatic > Marine > Intertidal zone > Salt... | reverse complement strand
TTGTGCGGTCTGTCGTTTTTCCAACGCATCCACACAAAAGAAGACGCGCGTTGAAAGGAGCGCTTTACGACCATTTACGACTCAGACGCAAACGCGTGGGGGTAAGAAGAGAGAGAGAGAGTTAGATTTGAGCGACAAGAACGACTCGTAGTTTTTTGCACGAGAGGCGAGAGAACAACACATTATAGAAAAGAGAGAAACATAAACCCGCGCAACAAAAGTTTGTCTCTGTCGTCATCCAATGTATCCAAAAATGATGCGTTCTGTGTCTGCGCTGAGACGAGCACTTTCCTCCTCCTCGCAGTGCACTCGGTGCTTTTATTCGTATTATTCATCGTGTATGACGTCGCCCTCTTCTTCGGTCGGGTGTGCGACCACACCCACCCCGACAAAGAAGACCTTTTGGATGGATGAAGATTTGAGTTTGAGTAGGAGGAGTTTTAGGAGGAGTTTTAGGAGGAGCAGCGCGACGAGCGAAAGCAGGAGTAAAGACGAAACAGAGACAAAAAAGAACACGATTAAAGTCACGTTCACGGAGAAAACGGGCGAGGAAATCACCGTGAACGCGGAAATCGGGAAATCTCTCATGGAAGCGGCGCACGACAACGACGTCGAGCTCGAAGGCGCCTGCGAAGGGTCGTTGGCGTGCTCGACCTGTCACGTCGTCGTCGAAGATCAGAACGTGTTCGATAAGCTTCCGGAGGCGTGCGATGATGAAAACGATATGCTCGATTTAGCGTTCGGTTTGACCGAAACGAGTCGATTGGGGTGCCAAATTATAGCGAAGGAGGAGATCGACGGGATTCGGGTGAAGATACCGGCGGCGACGAGGAATTTCGCGGTGGACGGGTTCGTGCCGAAACCTCACTGAGAACAAGAGATATAATAGTTTCGTTTAGGAGTGTGTGTGTGCGTGTGTGTGTGTTTGCGTATATGTTGTTGTGTGATTTGTTTATTATAGCCTTGTAATCAAACGCCGCGGGTAGAGAGTCATCATCAAATAGCCTGATACTACTGCTACGTTTTCTAATCAAAGTAGTCTTCGATGTCCACGTCTGGGTCTAACAAGTCGCTCTCGAGGTGCGAGACGTCGATTTTGTCTTGGATTAAGTTCTCGAACGTTTCTTCCAAGTTTGTTTCGCCGACGAGAACGGCGCCGACGACTTTGCCTTTGTAAGTGACCACGCGAATAAACGATGAATTCGAGCACAAAGAAGAGGAGAAAACATCTTCTTTGTTTTTACCCGCTGCGTCGTTGCTCGTCCCACTAGCGTCGTCGTCGTCGATAAACTTTCGCGAGAGTATTCTCACGTCCTTCTCGTCCGCCTCCGGGAGAAATTTTTGCAAATTGAAGCTTCCCAACAAGACGACTTTTAAGCCGAAAAACGTCGTCGAGTGCGTGAACAGCTCAAAATTGAAACCTAATCCGTACTCGTAGCCGTCCACTCGTAACATCGATCTCGCGCACTGCGCGCCGCTTTGCGCGGCTTGCGACCACGAACGCATTTGGAACCAATTTGTCGATTTGTCCTCGTTTCGCCGTTCGCAAAGCGCGCAGTCTCCGGCTGCGAAGAATACGTTTGGTTTGTTTGATAACTCGAGCTCGAACGTTTCCGTGACGCGCATGCCATCGGTGATAAACATGTTGTTGTTCCCGTCACTTTTAACGAATCCAAACGTTTCCTTCGCGGTAGCTTCGTCTCCGAACAAATCGCATCCATTTGGTTCGACCCCAACGCACGCGGCAACCACGACGACGTCAGAGACTGATGTATTGTTCGTCAAGTGCACGGTGGCATTTTTACACCCATTCTCGACGAAAGGGACGACGTCTTTGATTTCGCAGTTCGTTTCAATCGACAACCAGTCCGTCTCGAACAGAACGTTCACTACGGATGTTAAGCACGCGTCTAAATCCTCGTTTTGGTTGTTTTCTTTCTCTTCGACGTTATCTCTGTCGTCGTCTTCGTTATCTATTTCTACTACTTCTCCTTCTTTTCTTTTCATTTTTACTTCAATCGCATCTTTCTCGTCATCAAAAATGTCATCAAAATGCAAAGACGCGTTGATGCGTTTGAACCAATCGGGACCAGCCGAGGACGTCTTCGCGCGCAACGTCGCGCCAAACGCACCGCGACGTCGCGGATATGAAATCTTCTCGTCAAACGTGAACTGTTTTTCAGTCGTTGCGTCGTTTTCCTTTTTAATGCTCGTCGTCGTTTCCTCTTTTTCTCCTCGCTGGCGGCTGTGGTTGTCGCCGTTGTCGTTTTTATTCACCCTCTTCACCCGCGCTTCTTCTATTTCGCCAAGAATTTTACGTCGCGCCGTTTCTCGTCTCGCCCGTCTGTGCTCCAATAAGAACGCGCTCGCGTCGCGATCGAATAAAGCGTCTCCGATAGATTCGTGTTTCACCACCCACACGACTTGCATTCGCTTCAAGGCTTCTATCATCATCCGTCGGCGGCGGCGGTGGTAATGGTGGTTCTTACCACCAACCGCGCGTTCCAGCTCTGCCTTAACAAACGACATCACCATTTGCAAAAATGACTCGTCCAGCGCGTTGATAATCTCCAACGCCACCGCGCCGTTCCCAGAAACCACTATTCTCGTCGTATTCGTATTCGATTTTTCCTTTTTCTCCTCCTCCTCGCCGCATCTACTACCACTACCGTTTTTGCTTCTCTTAAAAGCCTCTCGCAAAGCGTCGCTTAAAACCTCCGCCGACTCCGTATCTCGCACGTACTTAACGATAGTATCGTCGTTTTCATCATCATCATCATCATCATCAGTCGATATCGTTTCCGACAACCGTTTCGGCCTCGCGCCGACGGCGAAACAAATCTGATCGAAATGAATCTCTCGAACTTTAACTTTGGTGCTGTTGTTTTCGCCATCAATATCGTCCTCATCATCCTCATTATCCACCACTCTTTTCACCGTAACCGTTTGTTTCTCGCCGTCGATTTTGATCGCTTCTCCTCGTAACACGTGCAATCTCCTTCTTCGTTCTCGTTGAGAGGAAAAAACCGTTGTTCTGGTCATCATCCCTGTTTCTTCATCGAAACCCTTCAAAACTTTTGACTTTTCGATCAACACGATCTCGTAACGATGCAAAGGAACATCCTCGGTCAGTCGGAGTAACTCTTCCGCGCATTTCGCGCCCGCGATGCCGCCTCCGAGCACGACCAGAACTTTTCTTTTTCCCATCATCGCGTCGGAATCATCGTCGGAATCATCATCATCTTCATCATCTTCAAAAGAAGACCAAGGAAACACTTCGGACGAAAAATTTTCCTCCTTTTGCTTCTTAAACGCCTCTTCCTTTCTCCTCGTATCAAAGTCTTCGGAGTTCTTCAACAAGGAAAAGAAAGAGCGGCATCGTTTACACATGTCTTATGTGTATCTTTTTATTGAAGAAAAATGAGAAAAAATTTTAATTGAATTCCTGCAAAACGTCTCAATTTTTTTTTTCCTCCTCTCTCTCGCTTTTGATCTGTTCTTACGTTGCAGTACTACTACTACTACTACTACTACTAAGAACAACAAGTGATGAGACGAAAGAATCCACACCCAAAGCGAGCGGTGAACGCGAGGACGGTTTTGAAGGTGGCGAGAGAAGAACCTTTGGTGTTGTGTTCGAAGATTCCTGACGAGGATGATGATTTCGAGGGAAATCATCATCAGATACAAAAAGAAGAAGAAGAAGAAGAAGAAGAAGCAGACGAAGACGTAGAGCGATTGCGAAGGATTCTGAGCGTGCCGCGTGACGACAATGTCGTGATGGAGCAAAATCATCAGATGCGAGAAGAGGAAACTGCTTTTATTGCTAAAGGAGTGAAGAGAAAGAGAACGTACGAGTGCGATGTTTGCGAGAAGGTTTTTGCAAAACCATCCGATTTGACCAGACACATGCGTACACATACGAAAGAGAAACCGTATGAATGCGATGTGTGCGAGAAGCGTTTTACTCTAGCTGGTAATTTGAAAATCCACATGCGTATTCACACGAAAGAGAAACCGTATGAATGCGATGTGTGCGAGAAGCGTTTTACTCTAGCTGGTAGTTTGAAAAGCCACATGCGTATTCACACGAACGAGAAACCGTACGAATGCGATGTGTGCGAGAAGAGGTATCGTCACGCTAATACTTTAAAGTACCACATGCGCACTCAACATTAGCTCATTTGTAGTTCTAAAATACACACATACACGTCGTACATTCATCGTTGAGATACCGAACAAACACACGAATCAAACTTAGGGTGTTAAACCCTATTTGCAAAAGTTCACCAAATGAGTCCACAAAGATTAGTCCATCTCCGTCACAGAGTGACGCGCTTTCGCTTTGCTGCTGTGAGTACTGCCGCACAAAAGAACGACGACACCTTTTCCCAGGAAAGATCAATGTCGTCTCTGTTTATTTCTTCGATTGTACCGAGGAAAACTGGATTTGGAGGCGTCTGTTTTACCGCGAACAAAACGACTAATCATCATCATCGAAAAGTTTCCATCTCGAGTCCCAAAGCATCCGACGCTGGTGATGATGAAGGCGCGAAGACATCATCATCCTCGTCGGAGAAGAAATCATCTTCGAAACCGTCGTCGTCTTTGACTGCTGGGAGAAAAAGAGCGACGACGACGAAAACGACGACGACGACGAGAAGAAAAGCCAGCGCGAGTAGTACTCGCGGCGCAACAACAACGAGTGCGAATGTGATTGAAAATTTATCCGAGGTGCGAGTGAAAACGAGAACGAAGAAAAATGTAGGAAAACATGGACGAGGTGCGGGGAGTTCTTCCGGCGAAGAAGAAGAGGAAGTGCTGCTGTTCGAACGTCGGTCGGTTTTCAACCCGAGTGGAAGTCACCGGATGGAAATCGAATCCAAAGAGTTCATTAAAGAGAATGGAAGCGGAGACGTGTACGTTTCGGTGACATTTTCGCTGGCGAAGAAGGACGACGCGGATGAAGGTAACGATGGTGAAGGTGTTGAAAATATGGTCTTACACTGGGCGACGAAGACGACGACGTCGGAGGATCCGAACGCGTGGATCATGGCGCCGGATGCGATAAAACCGGCGAATACGAGCGAGTTTGGGGACGGGATCGCCAGTCGAACGCCGTTCGATGGAAACGGGAAGCTCGAGTTTACCGCGAAGAAAGAAGACGTGAAAGAAGTGACGGAAATTGTGGGGATTTTGACGAGAGGCGAGGAGTGGTTGCACGCGGAAGAAGGGGACATGAAAGCGTTGACGCAAGACCCGAAGCTCGTCGTGAGAGCGCCGCCGTCCGGAGGATCGGACGACGACGCTTCCAACGACATCTTTGGCGACGACCCGAGCGCTTCGGTGTTGAAGAAAGTCTGCGACTTTGAAGGCTCCGATAACCGAAACTTGTTCAGTCGCATATGCCTTTTAAACGACGTGTTAGAGGACGCGAAAGAGTGCAACGATAAAGGTTTAGGCATCGTTTTGGCGTGGTTGAGGTTATCCTCCACCAAGCAATTGCCGTGGTACGAAGGGCACAACTACCAAGGGAAAGATATGGCGCACTTGCAAAAAGTCATCGCCAGTCGCTTGGCATCGGTCGCGGCGAAACACCCGGACGGCACTTCTCGACAATACGCGAGAATGGCCATGCAGTTCGTCGCCAGAGGTGGCGGCAACGGCGACGATATTCGTTTGGGCATTTTGAACATCATGAGAGAACACGGCATTAAAGAAGGCCACCGACCGGGCATCGAAGATCGATTCATCGCCCAGTGGCACCAAAAGTTACACTCAAACACGACGCCGGACGATATCAAGATTTGCGAAGCGTATTTACACTTTTTACACACCGGGAACTGGGACGATTTCTGGACGCACTTGTGGGAGAACGCGAAATTGACGAGAGAAGATTTAGCCGGCATGAAAGCCGGTTGGAGAACCGAAGGCATTTCCGGACCAGCCTGTCACTTACCGCACATGATTGACTCGTTTAAACACTATTTATGGATTTTGAAAACGACGCACGGGGGTGCGGACGTCGATACGGCCATGGGGTTCGCGCAAGGTAAAATTTCCGACGAAGCGCGAAACGGCGTCTGGGACATTCTCGGTAACAGAGACGCGTATTGGATCCCGGGGAAAATCGTCGAGGTCAGAAAGTGCATGCTGAGCTGCTGGAAACACGACGGAGAACCGGACCGCGACGTAGTCATGCTCGACGCGGCGTTGGAGAAGTTCTTTCGAACGAAAGTCGAACAAATCGATTTCACGTCCTTGGACCAAGATTCCAAGTTGTCTTTGTTAGAGCTCGCGATTGAAAACGTCGCGTTGACTGGCGAATCCGAAAACATGCAAAAATCGTTGGACTATTTACGACGCGCGCAAGGTGAAGAGTGTGGCCCGAGATGGTCCGAATCTTGGGCGTTGACGATGAAAGCCGCGTTGGATAACGTCACGTGTGCGATTGCGAAAGACATGGACGCTTTGTGCGCGGTTTCGAACAAAACCGCCAAAGCCATCGCCTCGGTCGCCAAAGGGTCGGTTTCCGACGCGTATTTGATGAACTTTGGAGAAGAGATGGTTCGAGGTCACGCGTTATTCGTTGCCGCCGGATTATCGAACGCCGCGTTCAACGACGCTCGAAACGCGTGTAAAAACAAGTCGCCGTGGTTGGTTTCGAGCAACGGCGAGTCGCCGGACGCGTTGGCGAAGTGCGCGGGTAAAGTCATCCTCCAAAACTTGGAAGACGCGCAAGGCGAAGATTTTACGACCAAAGACGACGGGTTACCCGTCGTTTTCTTTTCCGAAAAGCTCGGCGGTTTAGAGGATATTCCGAAAGGCGTCTCGTGCGTCATCACGAAGACGCCGGTGGACGTGTTATCGCACGTCGCGATTCGCGCGAGAAATACCGGCGCGTTCTTAGCGTCCGTACAAAACGACGACATTTGGAACGCGTTAATTGCTCAGGATTTTAAGTACGTGGCAGTTGCGAAAAGTTTAGACGGTAACTCGGTTGAGTTTACGAACGTTGAAGAAAGCGAAGCGAAGACTTTGTTGTCGACGAGTAGTACTGCGACGTCCTCTGGCGGCGAGAAGAAATCCGTCTCCGTGCCGAAAACGAAAGCGACGAGGAAATTGGTCGTTTTCCCGGACGCCTACGCCGTGGGCGTTGTTGGTGGGAAATCGCAATCGTTAGCCGCCTCGGCGAAAGTGGCTGAAAAAGCGAACGTCATCGTCCCGGCTTCTTTCGCTTTGCCGTTTGGCGCGTTTGAGAAGGCGCTGAAGAAAGATCCAGAAACGAAAGCGAATTTAGACGCGTGCTTGAAAATTGCATCCGCGACGGCGAAATCGAACGACGTGGAATTGCGAAGGAAAGCGTTAGCGATGGCGAGAAGAGTTGTGAGCGAGGGATTAGAGTTACCGGACGATTTCGCGAAAGAGTTGGAAGCGGCGATTGAACAAACGTCAAAATCGTCTACGAATAAAGTCTCCGTGGACGACCTGTGGGCATCCATTTGCGGCGTCTGGGCGTCCAAATGGACCGAGCGCGCGTTCAATTCTCGCTTAGCGGTTGGTATTAAAGAAACTGAATTATCCGTGGCGGTTTTGAACATGGAATTGTGCGACGCCGAGTACGCGTTTGTCTTGCACTCGAAAGACCCCACGTCGAGCGAGGAAGACGGCGGCGCGGATATCATGTGCGGCGAAATCTGCGTCGGTTTAGGCGAAGCGTTGGTTGGAAACGACCCCGGACGCGCGTTAGGTTTCCGAGTGTGCAAAAAAACGAAACAAGTTTTGGAAATCACGTCGCAACCGTCGAAACCGGTGGCGTATTATTCGCCTCCGAACGGGGCCTACATCGCTCGCTCGGATTCCAACGGCGAAGATTTAGAAGATTTCGCCGGCGCCGGTTTATACGACTCCATTCCAACCTCCGAAACTTCATCCAAACCGGCAGAATACAGCGCGTGCGATTTGATCTGGAACGCGACGTTTCGAGACGACTTGTTGCAAAAACTCTGCGCTTTAGCCGTCGACGTGGAGACCCTCTGCGGCGGGAAAGCGCAAGACGTCGAGGGGTGCGTCGTCGTCGAGAACGATGGCGAAACTCGCTTAAAACTCGTCTTGTTACAATCCCGCGCGCAAGTTTAAAAATTACTCTGTTATATATTATTGTTATCTAGAGAGAGAGAGAGAGAGAGAGAGCATCATCCGTCGCGTCGCATCCGTCTTCGCTCTCGAAAGAAGAGAGCTTTCTGATAAAACCCTAAACAACACCAACCCCCCTCACAGCGAAGAGACCCCGCGGGCTTCCGTTTAGTCCTCAAAAGAACGCATCAACAATCGAGACTCGAAGACGTTAAAGAACTCGCATCTTTTATAACTCTCACGCATTGTTTACAAAGTTCTCTGTACTACACTCACTCTTACACTCGTAACAAGATGAAGGTCTACGGTACCGTAAACAACACCAGTTCTATGCATGGAAAAGAAGACGCACCTTTGCTCTCGAAATCATCGAATGGAACAAAAGGTTCCAATTTCAAGAGACTCGTCGGCGCGACGTTGCTCGCCTCCGGCTGCGCGTTTGCCATCGCCTCTGGTTCGAACAACAGGATCTCTGGTAGTTCTGCGTTAAGACTCGGGGACGCGTTGGACGATGCCAAAGCTGGTGCGTTCGTAGAAAGTTCTTTTCGTTTTAGTCTATTCTTCTCTTTAAAGGAGCCGCGCTTTGGTGGATCAAAATCTCCAATCTTTTCTTTTCTTTTTAAAGCGCGTGAATAGAGAAAACGCACGAACAAAGGATCGAGGGGTGTTCTTTGCGCTCGTGCGGTGCATTTTACGCGGTTGGCGAATCGATTTTTGTCCTCTTCGCGTATCAAAACGTCGTCGTTTTCTCGTCATCGTTTCCTCCACTTTTGGGGGTCGATGTAACACCCTTTTCTTTATTTAGGGTTTTTGTGACCTTGCTTTGCGCTTCGCGAAACTCACCGCTTAATGCTTCTCTCTCTCTCTCTTAATCTCATGATTATCATCATCACACGTTTAAACGTTCTCTGTTGTTGTTGTTGTTTTTATTACGTTGTTGTTGTTTATTATGTGTAATAAATGCGTGGAATAAACGAATATAAAGAAGCGGCAAAGATTCGCTCGGAAGCGGAAAACTGCAAGGAAAAATCCGATTGCGTGGAAGAAGCGGGAGCGGAGATCACGGAATCCTTGGACGAATTCGCGGATACGATGACGGATTTGGGCCGAGACGCGAACGCGATGGTACAAGGCGTGACGGCAATGACGGAAGCGATGGATAAGTTGAAAGCGGCGACGCACGTCGGCGAACTCGGATCGACGGAGGATGTCGTCGGGGACGTCACGGATGCGGTTGAAGGCGCCGGGGCGACGGTTACCGACGCCGCAACGGACGCCTCGAAGTCCATTCAAGACGGCGTCAAGCACACGATTGAAGATTTGCAAACCGCCGTGGCGAAAGCGCAAGCAGAAGCCGAACAAGCGGCGACGGACGCGCAAGCGTGCACGGAAGACGTGGAAACGTGCTGGGGAAAAGCAGTCGACAAGATGCAAGCGGACGTGGCGTTGGCCAAGGTCAAGGCGCAATTGTGGGAAGCCAAAGCCGCGCAAGCGGCGAAAGATGCGGTCGAACCGGCGCAAGAGTGCGTCGGCGACGTCGCCGCGTGCGCGAAGAAAGCGCAAGACGACGCCGCGCAAGCCGCGCAAGACGTTGAAGCCGCCGCCAAGCAAACCGGCACGGACATTCAAGTGTGCGCGTCGGACGTCCAAGACTGCTTCCAGCAAGCACAAGCGAAAGCACAATCGGACATTGAAAAGACGACTTCTGATTTGAAAAAGTGCGCAACTTCCGCGTCGGATTGCTTCACTTGCTTGACGGAAACCGATCCGGCGGCGTGCGTCTCCGCGTTGCCGGCGCCGGGCGCCAAGTCGCAACTCGGCACCAACGACGTCTTTATGGACATCCAAGCCGCGTTTGAAGACGCCAAGGCGAAAACCGAAGCGGCCGGTGCGGACTGGCAAGCGTGCGCGTCTGACGTTGCTACGTGCGCCACGGACACCGAGGCCAAGGCCAAAGCCAAGTTGGAAGCGGACGCCGCGATGGCGAAAGCCAAGGCGGAAATGATGAAAGCCGCGGTGACCAACGGCGTCACCGCTGGTATGGCTGAGTTTTCCGAGTGCACCGGTTCTTCCGACGCGATTGCCGCCTGCGCGAACGCGAAGGTTGAGCAAGCGCAAGCGGATGCCGAAGCGGCGAAGGGCGACGTCGAAGCGTGCGTCGCTGACGGTCAAGCGTGCATCGAGAAAGCCACGTCTGACGCGAAGGACACGTTGGGTTTGCTCGGCTGCGACGACAAACCGGAGGACAGCGATTTGATGGCCAAAACCTCCGCGGAATTGGAAGCGGACGTTGCTAAGTTCAAAGCCGACGCCGAAGCCACCGGTGCGGAGTTGCAAGCCTGCGCCGATGACTTTGAAACGTGCGGCGAGAAGATGAAGGCGAAGATGACCGCGGACGCCAAAATGTTGCAAGCGAAAGCGGCTTTGATGGCGAAGCAAGTCCAAGAAGGTACCACGGCGTCTTCCGAACACTTTCAAGAGTGCGTCGGCGACGTCGACGCCGTCAAGGAGTGCATCTCGGCTGACTTGGAAGCCGCGAAAGCGAAATCTGACGCTTCGTGGGCGAAGTTGCAATCTTGCACTTCCTCGATCGACTCGATGCAATCGTGCTTCTCCGAAATGGGCAGCGATGTTACCGATACTTTCTCTTTAGGTACCGCAGACGCCGGAGAGCAACTGGAATCTGCCTTCGCGGACGCGCAAGCGAAAGCTGATGCCGCCGGAGCTGAATTTAAATCCTGCGTCGGCGATGTCGTCGCGTGCGGTGCTAAAATGCAAGCCAAGATGCAATCGGACGCGGAAGCGTTGCAAGTGAAAGCGGAATTGATGACGAAACAAATGCAAGAAGACGCGACGGCGAACAGCGTGCACTTTCAACACTGCATCGGCGACGCCGACGCCATCAAGGAGTGCGTGACTGCGTCAGTCGAGAAAGCGCAGGCTGACGCCAAAGCTGCCGGCGACAAGATGCAATCCTGCGCCATGGACTTGCCGTCCTGCTTCGAACAGATGGGCAACGACGTCGAGGATACCTTCTCCTTGGGTGCAGAAGATATGGTTGCGAAGCGTAGAGAAGAGTTGGAATCGACCGTCGCCAAGTTCAAAGCCGACGCCGAAGCCGCCGGCGCAGAGTTGCAAGCCTGCGCCGGTGACTTTGCCGCGTGCGGCGAGAAGATGAAGACGAAGATGGAAGCCGATTTCGAATTGGCCAAAGCGAAAGCCGCGTTGATGCAAAAAGAAGTCGAGGAAGGCGCCACGGAGCTCTCTGAGAACTTTTCCGAGTGCACCAGCGACGTTCCGGAGTGCACCACGAAAGCGGTCGAAGACGCGAAAGCCGACGCGGAGAAGAACGGAAACAAATTGAAAGAGTGCACCGCGTCTGTGTCCGCCATGAAATCGTGCTTCGAAGAGCTCGGCGATGGAATCACCATCCCGTCGTCTTCGTTAGGTTGCGAAGCGGAACAAGCCGCGTTCGATGCCGCCAAATCCGAAGCCCAAGCGGCGGCGGAAAAGGTGAAATCCTCCTGCGACCCGCAGTCTGAGGCGCAAGACTGCTTGGCCTCGTTAGTCGATGCCGCCAAGGCGGACGCCGCGGCGGCCTCTGCCAAGGTTGCCTTGATGGCTGAGCAAGCGAAAGATACCACCACTGGCGTCACGGACGACATGGTTGCCAAATCCAAAGAAATGGCGGCTCAAGTGCAAGCGAAGTTTACGAAGTGCACCGCGGACCCGTCCTGGGAGACCTGCAAACCGGAAGCGCCTCCACAAGCGGCGTTGTTGGGTGGCAGCATTACCGACGACATCCAAGAGTGCTTCAAAGACATTCCGGAGTGCTGGAACAAGCTCGTCGCCAAGGTGAAGGGCGATGCGGAAGAAGCGCAAGAGAAAGCGGAAGAGGCGGAGCAAAACGCCGAAGAAGCGGCGGAACAAGCGAAGGATGACGTATCCTCTGCGGCCAAGGAGACGGCCGCGAAGGTGCAAGATGAGGCGGACACGTTGAAGGCGGAGGCGGAAAAGTTGGCGAAGGAGGCGGAGGAGTGCGCCGCGGACCCGCAAGCGTGCTTTGCCAAGTTACAAGGACGATTACAGTAATCGACGCGAGAATGTCCTTCATTAAGTTATATTATTATTATGTTCTTACTGCCTACACAGTTAAAACACAGATAGTGTAGAAGATCTACGAAACTGTTTATATATATTGATTTTCCTACGTATACTACTAAATACTAAAGATGATGTAACTCCTCTGCAACAAATGTATAGCGGCGCCGCGTATGCTCTCGCGCGTCTATTTTTATCTCGTCTCTCTTTTCGCCGCCGCCGCCGATAACGCCGCAGTTTTCAAAATTTTCATATTCGTTCGCTCGAAAATAGGACCACACACGTCTTCATACCCGAGCTCCTTCAACATTTCCATCGACGCGAGTAATCCCTCTTTCGTCTCCTTCGCTCGACAAAGAACAATCATCGCCGATAACGCTTGCCACGATATGTTGTCTTCTTCGCTTTCTCTTCCTTCTCCTTCTTCGCGCGGGTGTTTTTCTTTTCGTCTTCCGTTCACGACGGAGGCTAAGGCGGGAAGCGCGTCGAGCTCTGTGAGGAATTGTTTCCGAGCCGGGCCGTATCCAGCCGCGTTTCGAATGCAAAAAATCACGTGAAGAAGAAGCGTTTCTTCTTCCATCCTTTTGTTTGTTGGCTCTTCGGAGACTAACGAAACCAACGTCTCGATTAAAACTGTCGCCACGTTTCTCTCGAACGCCAACTGGCGGTTCCTCGCGTTCGCGCACAAAGAGTCTCGCAAACCAGACGCCGCGCGAAGTCGGTTTTCAATCGTGTTTTTGTCATTCTTCTTCTTCAAGTGCGTGAAAAGCGTCTCCAAATATTCGCTGGAAACATCCATCTTTCGAGTATTCGACGACGACGGCTCGGAGGAGGAGGAGGATTTGGAGGGAAGCGAAATCAAGTCTCGTTCCACGGGAAGAAGAGGAAGAAGAACGTCCCTCTCGTTTTCGCCGAGTTCGCGAGACGATGATGATGACGCTGAGAGCGAAAACGTCGAAAACACCTCGAGCGCGTCGTGAAACCCCAAAAGAAACGCCCAATCTTGCCCCGTGCGGTTCCAGGCGTCCGTGGCGTGTACCACACTTGCGGAAAATCTCGAGAATTGGTCATCGTCACCATCAAACAAAATGTCCAAGACTGCTCTCACCGCCTCGCGATTCCCCGATCTCGAGGCTAAATGTAAGCACGTTTGCTCGTCCGCGTCTTTCATGAAAAACAGCCGCTTTTTCTTCTTCTTTTCGTTTGTGCCGGCATCGTCCTCGGCGACAAAACTATCGAGAGATTGGTATAAAATCTTCAAAATCTTCGGACATCCTCTCGCGGCGGCGATGTGAATCGGCGTCGTTTTCCCGCTTCGCGTTTGCGCGAGCGCGTCTGCTTTATACTCGCAAACGAGAAGTTCGACGAGCGGAAGAACTTTTTCTTCCGACAAATAGTCTTCGTTTATGTTTGCTCGAGACGTGAGGACGTGTAACGCGGTAAGGTTTTCATCACCGTCTTTGCCTCTCTTCTCGTTTGTCGTCGAAAGCGCCGCGGCGTTTCCGAGAATCTCGCGAAGAAGCTCTGCGTCGTTTACGAATGGCGCGACGAGCGCGCAAACGAGCGACACGTCCGTGCCTCTCGCGCACGCCCGATACACGGCAGCTTTTGCAGCGAGCACGTCTGGATGTATCTCTTTGTCTTTTTCTTCTTCT
>Ga0233450_10003843_pt1 | contig 13915 bp, 14 predicted proteins | sample 011ome_30_FD_189956 | JGI IMG/M metagenome (GOLD analysis project Ga0233450, IMG submission 189956) | Coastal salt marsh microbial communities from the Groves Creek Marsh, Skidaway Island, Georgia - 011501CT (spades assembly) | ecosystem: Environmental > Aquatic > Marine > Intertidal zone >... | reverse complement strand
CTCTTCAGTTGGTATATTGATTTCTGGTATTGGAGCTATGGCTCCTGAGAGAAAAGATGATTTAATTAAAGTATCATTTAAAGCTCTCGTTGCAGCAACATTAGCATCTTGTATGACAGGGCTTGTTGTTGGTTGTTTTATTTAATTATTTAAAACAATAAATAAATTCAAATACGATGCAAAAAATAACCATAAAACATATGGGATAAATAAAAAACCTGATATTTTATCTTGATAGAACATCTTAAAATTTAACTTTATATTTAGATAAATTAATAACCATATATTTAACAATGCTACAAAAGGCATTTGAAAAGCAAAAAATAACCATGACCATAAAGCATTGAATATTAATTGAATCAAAAATAGATTTTTTGTTTCAATAAATGTTCTAAAAGCAGATATAGACATTAATAAATAAAGAATTGGCCAAACGATACCAAAAACATATCCTGGCGGATTTAACGAAGATTTAATTAATCCTTGATACCAATGATCATCAGCGGTATTCGATGAAGCAAGACCACCAATTATAAGTGCTAGAATTACAAATATAAAAACTGAAAATTTTGAGGAAAGAAACAAGATTTATCTTTTTCTAAAAAATCTAAAAATAGAATTAGAAATGTCTTTTAGGAAGGTTGAGCCTTTAGGTCTAGCCTCAATAAAAATATAGAAGCCAACAAATATAGCGCTTATTACAAAAACCCAAACTGCGTCGTATTCACCCATGGCGGTATTATAATTGTTTTATATTTTTATATCTCTTTTAATTTAACTTTTTTCAACAATAATTGAGCACACGGAGTATCCTGCACCAAATGAGCATATCACTCCTTTCTGTCCTTTTTTGAGATTGTTGTTCAAGTTGAAAGCAAAAAGTGATCCAACAGATGCAAGATTACCAAATTCAGTTATAGGCATCGGTGTAATATTTTCATCAAAGTCATCAGTGCCAAGAATTTTTGATGTTATTAATCTTATCATTTTACCATTGGCCTGATGTAACCAGAATTTTGAGATTTCATCAGGCGAAATATTATTTTTTTCTAATTGTTCAGAAATTAATGATGCAACAAGGGGGCATACGTCTTTAAATACACCTCTACCATTTTGATGAAATAATAAATCCTCATTATTTTTGCTATCAACAGCGGCTCTATTTAAATAACTATAGTTACTTCTAATATTATTAGAAAATTGCGTATGAAGTTTTCTATCAATTATTTTAAATGCTTTATCTGATGTGCTATCTTTTTGAACCACAGTAGCAGCACACCCATCACCAAAGATAAAGTGTTTATCTCTATGTGTAAAATTAACAAAAGGAGTAGAGACCTCAGGATTAATTACTAGGATAGTTTTAGCTAAACCAGATGCAATATCGCTGTATGCATTATTAATTGCAAATGTTGTAGATGAGCAACCTACCAACATGTCATATGCATACCCATTAATTCCTAATTCTTTTTGAATCTCAATAGCAGCAGCTGGATAATTTCTTGCTGCATGTGATGTACCCAAAATAACTGCATCAATTTTATCTGGTGTAATACCAGCTTGATTCATTGCTTTTTCTGCAGCTTGAATTCCAACCTCTGCATGAATAGATAAGCGATCAGGATGTTCATTATTAACTCGAGGCATCATCCTATTGATATCTAAAATACCTTCTTTATCTATTACATATCTAGATTTGATACCAGATGCTTTTTCAATAAATTCTGCTGAAGAAAGTTCTAAAGCTTGAACTGTTCCATTTTCTATTTCTGATTTATTATTTATATTAAATTTTTCTACATACGAATTGTAGGAATTGACTAGTTCATCGTTAGAGATTTTTTCATTAGGATGCCATATACCTGTGCCAGCAATATAAATGTTGTGCATAATATTTTTATTTTTCTCTGTATCGGATTATTATAAATTATGGAACAACATATGACTAATAGTCTTTATTTTGAACATGTTACAGCTGACATAAATCCAAAAGGCGTTTTTATAATAAGCCATGGGATGGCTGAGCATATGGGTAGATATCAATGGTTAATATCACAGTTAAACAATGATGGCTATCACGTTATATCTCGAGATCATAAAGGCCATGGTGTTAATATTACCAATGGAGAGATCCCTGGTATGTTCTCAGATAATAATGGTTGGCTTAAAGTTAGAGATGATTTAAAAGAAACCATAAATCATGCTGAAAGAAAATTTTCTAATTTACCATGTTTTTTATTAGGTCACAGTATGGGTTCTTGGATTGCTTTATCTACTCTAAATAGTAAATCATCATTAAAAGCTATAATACTAACTGGCTCCTCAAAACTGCCTAAACTTGCAATAATCCTGAATCTTATAATCATTAAGGTTGATATTCTTATTAATGGAAAATTTAATAAAAGTACCATTATAGATAGATTGACCATGCGAAGATTTAATGCAGAATTCAAGCCGAATAGAACACCTAATGACTGGATATCAAGTGATGAAGAAAGTGTTAATGAATATACTAATGATCCTAATTGTGGATTTATTGTAACCTCAAGCCTTTGGTTGGATCTATGCAATGGGTTAATGATGATTTTTAATAGAGACTATTACTCTGATTTAAACAAAGATATCCCAATTTTAATAATTTCAGGCGAGCATGATGCTGCATCAAATAATAGTAAATTAGCTAAGAAATTAAAAGATTTTCTAATGTCTATTTTCGATAATGTAAATTTTAAAATCGTTAAAAATTGTAGGCATGAAGTTTTTACAGAAGTTAATAAGCTTTCGTCATATAATTATCTTATTAGTTACATAAAAAAGTTTTAACAATATTTCTTATAAATGTTTATCCAGCTTAAAGATCATAAAGCTCATGTTTTTATAAAAAATAATTTAGATCCTTCTAAAGAGAATTTTATTTTTATACCAGGTGCAGGCATGGATCACAGAACTATTTCAATGTTTAAATTTGCTGCATTAGAAGAAAAATACAACATCATTGCAATTGATTTACCTGGACATGGCTATACCACTGGCCCAATAATATATGATGTAGAGGGTCATACTACTTTTTGTATTGAATTAATCGATCATTTAAAACTTGTTAATAATGTTTTTGCTGGACATAGTTGGGGAGGTCTAGTTGCATTAGATCTATCTTTAAAAGCACAAAATAATATGACAATTTGTCTAAATATTGCTTATCCATTTCAAGTTGGTGATATTTTATTAGATCATGCAAAAGGTAATCTTGATCAGGCGGTAGAATTTTTAACAAAATATGGGGTGTATAAATTTCCAGAAGTTAAAATTAAAACTCAGGGATTTGGAGTTAAAGGATCTGGTTTTTATGGTCGGAGTAAAGGTGAAATTAAATCTCCTTATGGAACAAAAACAGTTGAATCAGACCCTGAAAGAGAAATAAAACTTTATCCATTAAAAAGATTATTTAATCAGGCTCAAAAAGAAATTAGTTCAATAGATTTAAAATCATGTAATAAATTTAGATTTGAAGAAACTCAATTATCAAAGCTAAAAAATATTAAATATATTTTTTGTGATAAAGACAAGTTAGCAAGATACAACTCTGAAAACATTATTTTAAAAAATCTTGAATTAGAAAAAGATATTTTTATTTTAAGAGAAACTGGTCATTTTCCTTTTTTTGAAGATCCTGATCAATTAGAAGCTACTTTAATAAAAGTTTTAGCATCCAATGTTAATTAAGTCTAAGTATGAATATCCGGTTCTTGAAAGAGTTGACCTTGAGATAGGTCGTCATTATCTCGATTCAAATCAGAAGCCTGTTCCAAGTGTTACAACTGTATTATCAGGGACATCAAAATCAAAAGATGGACTCATTCAATGGAGAAATAGAGTTGGTGAAGAAGAGGCTGAAAGAATAATTAAACAAAGTACTGATATAGGAACAGCTGTCCATGAAGCAATTGAAAATTATTTAAATGGAAAATCTTGGAACAATTTTGAGGAAACGCATGATCAATTATTAGCTAAAAACATCTCAGATAAATTTATCAAAGATGGCTTAAATGGCATTACTGAAATATGGGGCCTTGAAGTTGGTTTATTGCTTGATAATTTATACGCAGGCACAGCTGATTGTATCGGTGAATACGAAGGAGTTCCAACTCTTATAGATTTTAAAACTGCTAAAAAAATTAAAAAAAGAGAGTGGATTGAAGATTATTTTTTACAAGGTTGTGCATATGCAAATGCTCACAATGTAATGTTTGGAACAAAGATTGAACAAATAGTTATATTAATGGTAGATAGAAATGCTATCTTTCAAGAATTTATTGTCAGGCCAACAGAGTTCAACTTCCTTACAAGAAAATGGAAAAATAGATTAATCGAATTTAATAATAAGTATAATGTTTAACTTTTAAACATATATAAAAAATATGAAGCCATTAATTTTAGATTCAGCCTTAGGTACAGAATTGGAAAATAGAGGTGAGTATTTGCCAAGTTTTAAGACATCTATTTGGTCTGCATATTCGCTTATACATAATCCAGAAATAATTAAGCAGATTCATATAGATAATATAGAAGCCGGTGCTGATGTTATAACTACATCTAATTATCAAGCAACTCCAGAATTATTAAAAAGAGAGCCAACAGCTCCTGCATACGAGGACTTGGCTAAACGCTCCCTTGAACTTTGCAAAGAGGCAGTTATAAAAACTGGATCTAATACTAAAATCGCAGGCTGCTACCCACCAATACACGTTACATTTAGACCAGATTTAAGCTCAAAAGAAAAAACACTTAGGAAGTTTTATGAAACTCTAGGTTCTATATACAGTAATGAGGTTGATGTAATTATTTGTGAAACAATGGCATCGATATATGAAGGTACAATAGCTGCTTCTACTGCCAAAAAATACTCAGATATCGTTTGGTTAAGCTGGACTACTAGAGGCAACAAATTAAATAGACTCCCAAGTACTGAACTATTAGATTTAGCTATCGAGGAAGGACTTAAGCTAGATATAGATTGTCAATTAGTTAACTGTGTTCATGCAGATACAGCAAGCCTCGCAATAGATAAGCTCGCGAAAGAAAAAGCTTTTGGTATATATGCTAATTCATCTATTTATAAAAAAAATAAACTTGAGGGTTTTGTGAGTGATTCTGATGAATGGCATTACCATAACCATCAACCCATAAAACCTGATCAATATAAAGATTTCGTTGTCCAGTGGATAGAAAAGGGTGCTTCAGTTGTTGGCGGGTGTTGTAGAACAACAACTGAACACATCAAAGAAATTAAAAAAATTGTAGAAACTTTATGAAACAGATAATTGCAATCGGTGGCGGTGGATTTGGTAGAGATATTGGCGAACTTAAAATTGAAAAATATATAGTAAAACAATCTAGCAAATCAAAACCAAAAATTTGTTTCATTCCTACAGCTACTGGTGATGATCAAGGTTATATTGATAATTTTTATAAGGTTTTTGATTCTTTAGATTGTATAACATCACATATTGATTTCTTCAAAAGAACAATCGACCTAGAAACACACATATTACAACAAGACATAATATATGTAGGTGGGGGTAATACTAAAAGTATGCTAGCAGTTTGGAGAGAATGGGGATTAGATATAATTTTAAAAAATGCATATGAAAATAATATTATTATGAGCGGAGTCAGTGCTGGTGCAATATGTTGGTTTGAAAAAGGTATCTCTGATTCTTTTAAACAGCATCAAGCAATCATCCCATGCCTTGGTTTTGTAGAAGGTATTTGTTGTCCTCATTATGATGAAGAACCAGAAAGAATACCTTATGTAAAGGAAATGCTACTAGGTAAAAATATTGATGATTGCATAGCTATTGAAGGATATTGCGCACTTCATTTAATTGATGATGAGCCTAGATTTTCAGTTTCTTTTAAGAATGAAACTAATACCTATCATGTAGTTTGCAATAATAATGAAATCACTCACAATAACTTACCTAATGTAGAAAAAATATTATTATGAAAATAGCAAATACATTATCAATACTTCTAGCAACAGTTCTTGGCATTATTTCTGCACAATGGATTTTTTCACCTGAATCAGCAGCTCAATCTTTAAGCATGATTTATATGGAAGGGGATGCAAGAAATACACAAGTTAGGGACTTTACTGCCTTCTTTCTTGGTACAGCAATAATGTCTATTCTTTCATTTGTAACTAAACAATATCAATGGATACTTAGTGCTGGCTTGATCTTTTTAATAGCAGGAATTTTTAATGTACTAACAGCCGTTAATCATGAAACTGAAATAGCTGTTTCATCGTTAATCTCTGAATTCATATTTACATGCATGGCATTTATTGCAGCATATATTTATAAAAATAAATAACTTATAAATAACTAATAAAATCTTCAACATCTAATTCTGGTATTTTCTTGTTCTTCCCATCTGCTGTTCCTATATATATATAACCTAGAATTTCTTGATTAGCTTCAAGATTAAGTTTAGATGCTATAAACGGATTAAATGCTAATTTACCAGTTCTCCAAATTGCTGAATACCCAAGCGCATTTAATGACAATAGAATGTTTTGTGCAGAGGCTGCGGTAGATAACTTTTGTTCTATTTCAGGTACTTTAGGGTGGTCCTTAACTGAATTAACTAAAATAACTATCATTGGCGCTCTATATGGAGCATTTTTGTATTTAGTAATTACTTCATCTTTTATATCAGGAACAGTTTTCGCGTACGCTTCAAAAATTTCTGATAATCTGTCAATGCCTTCTCCAGCAACTTGAATAAAGGTACTAGGTCTTAACCAAGCATGATCAGGCGCGCGTAATGCGCCTCTAAATACTTTTTCCATTTCATCTTGAGTAGGGTACGGCTCAATTAAATTTCTAGCTGAAACTCTATTCAATATATTGTCTAATGCATCCATGTTTAGTTATATTATAAAGACTTAATAATTATATATAGGAAACTCATATGTTATATCAAATTGGTTTAATTTTAATATTAGTTGTTGTAGCTTTAATTGTTGGAAAAAAATTAAAAAAGACAAACAAAGCTAATGAACAATTAGTCTTCGAAGATGATATGACCGAGGAAGAACTTAAAAAATTAGATGATGAAATAAACTAATTATTTAGCTCATCTTCGAGTGATCTATACAGCTCTCTACAAGCAAATGCTGTAATTATAGAAAAAGGTATTCCAAATATTACAACCGCCGTTTGAAGTGCTCCCAAACCACCTGCATTTAAAAGTACCGCTGCTACAACACCTAAAAGTATTGCCCAAGTTATTCTAGAAACTATTGGAGAATCACCATTAATATCTGCTCCCTTTTTGGACGATAACATAGAGGCTACTAGAGCACCTGAGTCTGATGATGTTACAAAAAAAGTAACAATCAAAATTAAAGAAATCACAGATAAAGCAAATGAAAAACTCATTGAATCATATAACACAAACAATGCTGTACTTGCATTTTCACTTACCGCACCAGCTATATCTGAGATATTGTTTACAAGTAAATACATTGCAGAATTACCAAAAACTCCCATCCATATAAAAACTATTAATGAAGGTACAAATAGAACACCAACAATGAATTCCTTAATAGTTCTTCCGTATGAAATTCTTGCAATAAATAATGAAACAAAGGGTGCCCAAGCAAACCACCAAGTAAAATAGAACAGGGTATAACCATTCTGATATATTGAATTATTATATGCTTCTGTCCAAGTTGATAGCCTAATTACTTCGTTAATGTAAACTCCAGCATTTTGAATCATTGCATTAAGAATAAAAACAGTTGGACCTATTAATAAAACAGAAAACACCAATATTAGTGCTATAACCATATTCGCTTGTGATAAACGTTTTATTCCAGCATCTAACCCAAGACAAACACTTATTAATCCTAAAAGAGTTATCAATATAATGATAATAAATTCATTAATTTCTATATTAAAAACGTAACTCAAACCCCCATTAATTTGAGAGGCACCTAAACCTAATGATGTAGCAATACCAATAATTGTGGTTAGAATTGCAATAATATCTATTGAAGCTGCAACGATTTTGTTATCTTCAACAGATTTACCCAACAAAGAGCTAACTCTAAATGCTTTTTTTCTATTATAGGATGCAAAAGCAAAACATAATCCTAGTGCTGAATAAACTGCCCAACCATGAAGGCCCCAATGCAAATTAGTAAGACTTAAGGCTTTGCCAGCATTATATGAAAGATCATCAGTCATCTCAGGATAATCATTTAAATTACCGATAGGTTCAGCTACACCATAAAATAAAAGACCGATTCCCAAGCCTGCACTAAATAGCATAGCTATCCAGTTAGCATAAGAATATGCAGGCATAGCATTAATGCCGCCTAACTTTATATTTTTATATTTCGTAAAAATTAAATATATTGAAAATATTAAAAAACCGTTTGCAATAAGGATCACAAACCAACCAAGTGATTCAGATATTATTATTTGAGTGCTTTTAAAAAATTGTGATGACGCGTCAAGATTATTAAAAACAATAAATGTTATGGATATTAAAAAAATTACAGATAGTAAAAAACGAGATTTATTAAGTTGATCCATTTATTTCATTTAGTTTAACTATGATTAATCAAGTGAAACATAAATATATTTATTTTTCTATATAAACTTAATACATAAATTTATTCATAAACATATGTGTTAAATGAAAATATATAAAAATTTGCAACATTTTTTTATGATGTTATTATTGTTGTAAGACCGATTTACTGAAATTGCTGGTCTATAAATAAAGCTAAACTTCTTCTGGGGGAAAAACTGGGGGAAACCAGGTCTTTGTTTATTTAGCAATTTGTATTAACTATTGTAGGAAATATTATTATGTTGAATAACTTTAAAAAGATACAAGACAAAGTACTACCATCCTTATCAACTTTTGCTTTGCTTAATGCTTCTGTTTTCACAGGTATAACAGCTGCTCAAAGTCAAGCTACAGTTGAGGAAATTGTTGTGACGGCTCGTAAAAAAGCTGAAAGTCTTCAAGATGTACCTTTATCTGTTTCAGCTTTAAGAGAAGAAACACTTGAGGAAAGAGGCGTTAATGTCTTTGAAGATTACCTGTTACAAATGCCAGGTATTACAGCTGGTGGAGCTGGACCAGGTCAAAGTACTATTTATATTAGAGGCCTAGCGTCTACATCTCCTAATTTAACAACTGCTGGTGTTGCTGGCTTAGCACCTAATGTCTCATTTTATTTAGATGAGCAGCCATTAGCTCAACCAGGTAGAAATCTTGATGTCTATGCAGCTGACATGGAACGTTTAGAAGTTCTTTCTGGACCACAAGGAACATTATTTGGTGCTAGTTCGCAATCTGGTGTTGTTAGAATGATTACTAATAAACCTGTTATTGGCGAAACCTCGAGTAATGTTGAAGTTGAATACAGATTGTCACCTGAAGGTGATCCTGGCACTAAAGTAGAAGCAGTTTCTAATATTCCATTAGGAGAGAGATCTGCAGTAAGATTTGTTGCTTATAAAGATCATAGAGGTGGGTACATTGACCAAGTTGAAGGTTCAATTGATTTAACTGAAGCTGGCAGGTTTAGAGCTACAGGAGCACCAAGACAAAATGGTGTAAATGTTACAGAGGCTAGAAAAGGTAAACAAGCAGGTGCAGACTTATCTGGTGTTACTTTTAATAAAGCTGATGCGATTGTTAAAGATGATGTCAATGATGTAACCTACGAAGGTTTCAGAGTTAGTTTAAAGCATGAAATTAATGATAACTGGGATGCATTAGTTTCCTACTCACATCAATCAATTGAATCTGATGGTGTTTTTATGGCAGATCCAACATTGGGCGATCTAGAGATACAAAGATACAGTGAAGATCATATTCTAGATGAATATGACAACATGAGTGTTACTATCGAAGGAAGTATTGGTGAGCTTGATGTTGTTTATGCTGGAGCATATACAGACAGAACAACAGATCAAACTGTTGATTACACAGACTACCTATTTGTAGGTCAATATCTCCCATATTATATTTGTGATGGAACAGTATCATACCCATCATCAGGCACTGATCCTAGCGGCACTTGTGGAGCTCCAAACTTACATGTTGATGCAAATAACGATATAACAACTGAATCTCATGAGATTAGAATCAACACTCCTGTTTCTGAAAATGGAGTTTCTGCAACAGTTGGTGCATTCGCTAGTACTTCAGAATTAGCTGAACTCAATTTCTTTGATTATCCAAGTTCTGTTGATGCTTTAAAAAATGGTGAACCAGGTTGGATGGTTGATAACTATCCGCATACAAATCCTCAAGATGGAACGACTGGAGGAAACACGTCTACATTTGGTTATTATTCAGTACCAGGACCATTTACAGCTCCTATTATTTTTTGGAATGATATATTGAGGACTGATGATCAATTTGGTGCGTTTGCTTCAGTAAATTATGAACTTTCAGATGAAGTTGAGTTAACACTTGGTGCAAGATACTACGACATAGAAGTCGATTTTGAGGGAAGTGCAAACTCTTCATTCTATAACTTTGGTGCAACTACTGAATCTAATTGTTGTGGTGCTAACCTTTCTAAAAAGTTTGGACCTAATAATGAAGAAGGTAATCCTGATAAAGCTGTTTCTGATGGAACTATTGTAAAAGCTACAGCAAAATGGACCCCTGAAGATGGTAAAATGTATTATTTAACATATTCAGAAGGTTTTAGACCAGGTCTTTTAAACAGAAAAGGCGGTGCTCAAAATGCAGCTAAAACATACACAGTTCCAAATGTAGTTGATTCGGACACTGTAACTAACTATGAATTTGGTTGGAAAACTATTCATAGGGACGGTACATTGAGATTCAATGGAAGCATGTTCCTAGTTGATATTGAGGGATTACAGACAACAATTTTTGATCCAAATATCACAAACTTATTCTTCTCAGATAATGCTGGTGATGCTGAAATTTTTGGTATAGAAGGTGACTTTGCTTACTTTACCGAGATTGACGGTTTATCAGTTTCTGGTGCATTCTCAATGCTTGATTCTGAGCTTACAAAGAAATTAGTACCTACTGATGATGTTATGGTTGGCCAAGACCTAGCTTTTGCACCAGCACTTCAGGGTAATTTGAACGTAAGATATGAATGGGGTCTTTCTGATGGTAACGTAGCTCACTTTATGCCACAGGTAACATATTCTGATGATAGTTATTCAGATGTTATCTTAATAAATAGAGCAAAAAACCAAGGTTATGTTAAGTTTGATGTAAGAGTTGGCGTAAGTGGAGATGACTTTACTGCTGAATTCTATGTAGAAAATTTAACAGATGAAAGAGCTGAAATAAGTAGAAACTTTGTCTTTGATAGAGAGAGAGTAGCTTATATGAGGCCAATGACCTTAGGTGTTCGTTATAAGAAAAACTTTTAGATTTTATCTATAACATAAAAAGGGAGTTTCATACTCCCTTTTTTATTTTTGATAAGTTAATATAAAAAAAACTTTTAATTCTATGAATGATCAATCTTATAACATGGAAAAAATTCATAAATCTGTAAAAGAATACAGATTTGATGAAGCCTTACTATTAATTAGAAAAAATTTAACAAAAAATAGTGATCATAAAGATAGTTTGTATTTAGCAGCAGTTTGTTACAGGTATTTAAAACAATTTAATCTCTCCAAAGATTTTTTAAAAAGATTATTAACAGTTGCTCCTGATATGAGTCGTGCATATCAAGAACTTGGACACTTATATAGAGATTCAGGAAATGAACAACAAGCAATTGCCTATTATCGTCAGGCAACTGATCATAATCCAGCTTTATTAGCTTCATGGAAAATTTTATATAACTATTATGATAAGACTCAAAATAAAGCATCTGCTAAATATAGTTTAGATAAAATAAAGGATCTTGAAGCCTTACCAAAAGTTTTGCTACATATAAATCAAATCTTGCATGAAGGTAATATTAAAGAAGCAGAATTTAAGTGTAGACAATTTTTAAAAAAGAATCCAACAAATACCCATGCTATGGGTCTTCTTTCAGATATAGCTTCAAAACTTGGTCATTTAGAAGATGCTGAATTTTTATTAGAAAAAGCTGTAAGTTTTAATCCGAAGGACCCAGAAATAAGAAAAAAATATTTATTAATTTTAAGAAAAAGGCAAAAATTTAGTAAAACCATGGAACAGGCAGATATTTTATGTGAACAATATCCTGATAATCTTGCTTTTAAGGCTCAGAAGGCAATTGAAATAATGCAAAACGGAGATCATGAACAATCGATTGTTCTTTTAGAAGAAATTTTAGACAAAGCTCCCTTTGATCCAAATACATTGACCGCTAAAGGACATGCTGAAAAAACCTTGGGAAGAACAGAGGATGCTATTAATAGTTATCAATCTGCATACAAATCAAAAAATGATCATGGAGAAGCCTATTTTTCTTTAGCAAATTTAAAAACATATACTTTTAATGATGATGAAATATCCCAAATGAATAATCAGGTAAATAGAATTGATATTTCATTGCAAGACAGAGTTTATTTTCATTTTGCCTTATCTCAAGGTTTTGAATTAAAAGGAAATTATGATGAATCTTTTTACCATTTAGAAAGTGGTAATAAAATTAAAAGTGAGCTTGTTAAATATTCTATAGAGAGAATGGCTAAAGAACTTCAATCTCAAATAGATATTTGCACTAATTCTTTCTTTGATGATTTAGGAGAAGGAGGTCATGATGCAAAAGATCCTATTTTTATACTAGGACTTCCTAGATCTGGTTCAACATTAATAGAACAAATTTTAGCATCACACTCAATGATTGATGGAACACTAGAACTTCCCAATATTTTAACAATGGCGCAAGAGTTACGTGGTGATGATGTCTATGGACTAGAAGGTAAATACCCTGAAGTTCTTAAAAAGCTTGATAAGCAAAAAAGAAAAGAGTTAGGCCAAAGATTTATAGATGAAACACAAATGCATAGAAAAAATGCACCTATGTTTACTGATAAAATGCCCAATAATTTTAGACATATAGGCTTAATTCATTTAATACTTCCAAATGCAAAAATAATTGATGCCAGAAGATATCCTTTGGACTGTTGTTTTAGTATGTTTAAACAGCTTTTTGCTCAGGGTCAAGAATTTTCTTATGGATTGGAACAGGCTGCAAATTATTACAATGGTTATATTGAGGTGATGAATCATTGGGATAATGTTTTACCTGGTAAAGTATTAAAAGTGAATAATGAAGATGTTATTGATGATCTTGAAACTCAGGTTAGAAGAATTTTAGAATATCTTGATTTGCCATTTGAAGAGTCTTGCATCAACTTCCATAAGACTGATAGGTCTGTAAGAACAGCAAGTTCTGAGCAAGTTAGACAACCAATCAATAAAAAAGGTATGCACCGTTGGAAGCCATATGCAAAACATTTAAAACCTTTGGTTAATACTCTTAATAAAAATCTATTAAAAAAAGAAGATATCGATTTAATAAATTCATAAATTCATTGAAACTTAATATAAAAAGATTAGTATTAAATAGTTAACTTATTAAAGGATTGAGGATTAATATGACAAATTTAATTATATGTGCAGTAATGTTTTATATTTTGCATTTATTTCTAGTAATGACTTTTTCATTACATAAAGTACCATTTATTCAGTGGACATATACTGGCGGTGATATTTCAGGCAAGACAGCTTTATCTGAAAGAATGGCAACTGCAGGAGATAATCTAAGACAATCTCTACCTGTCTTTTTAGTTTTAGCTATCTTGTCAGTTATTTTAGAAGTCAATAATTTAATGCTAGCTCAAACATGGTTAGGTCTAAGAGTTTTATACTTACTTGGAGCAATGGCTGATCTTTATAGATT
>Ga0233450_10003834_pt1 | contig 13931 bp, 7 predicted proteins | sample 011ome_30_FD_189956 | JGI IMG/M metagenome (GOLD analysis project Ga0233450, IMG submission 189956) | Coastal salt marsh microbial communities from the Groves Creek Marsh, Skidaway Island, Georgia - 011501CT (spades assembly) | ecosystem: Environmental > Aquatic > Marine > Intertidal zone > Salt... | reverse complement strand
TTGCATCGTACTATTGTTGGTGCGAGCATCTCAGCCATCTAACAAGGGGGAATACCATGACAGCAGGGGCACTTAACGGAATCAAAGTTGTAGAGATCGCAGGCATTGGTCCAGGACCCTGTGCGGGGATGATGCTCGCTGATATGGGTGCCGAAGTCACCGTGATTGATCGCCCCGTTCCGGATCCTGAGGCTGCCGCCGCCTTTGCCAAGTACACTATTTTTAATCGTGGTAAGAAGTCAGTTGCCCTCAATCTGAAAGATTCTGATGCGGTAGATGCGCTCCTGAAGATCATCGATGGTGCAGATGTCCTCATCGAGGGTTTTCGCCCCGGCGTCATGGAGCGTTTGGGGCTAGGCCCTGAGGTGTGCTGCGAGCGTAATCCCAAGCTGGTTTACGGTCGAATGACGGGCTGGGGACAAACAGGTCCACTGTCGCACGCGGCGGGTCATGATCCCAATTACATCGCTCTGACCGGAGCCCTTTGGGCCGGCGGAAGTCATGAGCATCGTCCTACTGCGCCATTGACGCTGATCGGCGACTTGGGCGGTGGTACCATGATGCTGGTCTTCGGCATTTTGAGCGCGATTATCCACGCTAAAACAACAGGTGAAGGGCAGGTTGTAGACGCCGCTATTACCGACGGTGCAGCCTATATCTCGACCCTTTTGTGGGGTATGCACAATTCCGGACAGATGACTGATGAGCCTGGCTCCGGGTGGGCGGACTTCGGCTCCCCATGGCACGATACTTACCAATGCTCTGACGGTGAGTACGTCACAGTCTGTGCGCTTGAACCTCAATTTTATGCGCTGCTGATTCAGGGCTTGGAATTGACGGATGACCCCATTTTTGCAAATCAGTGGGACAAGGAGCAGTGGCAGGCTGGAAAGGAGAAATTCCGGGAAATATTTGCCGCGAAGACACGACAGGAGTGGTGCGATCAGTTCGAAGGAACGGACGTTTGCTTTGCCCCAGTGCTGAACTTTTCAGAGGCATTGGAACATCCGCATAACGTTGCACGCGAGACATTCTTTACACGCGACGGGATTGCCCAGCCAAGCCCCGCACCTAAGTTGAGCGGAACACCTGGTTCTGCGGGTGTTGTACCGGTACCCGGTGCAAATACCGCTGAAGTGTTGGGGGCATTGGGCCTCGATGATGCGACACTTGCAAAACTTACAGGCTGACGAAACGCACTGACCGAAAGGTCGCTGTATCCCGGGGGGTATTCACGTGAAAGAACAACTTTCAGATCCAGGACTGTTGCAGACACAGTCTTTCATTAACGGCGATTGGGTTGGTGCAAGTGATGGCGCAACGCTGGATGTTACCAATCCGGCGACAGGTGAGGTTATCGCAAGTGTTGCTAAAGTCGGCGCAGCTGAGACGGCGGCAGCGATTCAAGCGGCGTCGGACGCTATGCAGAAATGGCGCGAGCTACCAGCCAAAGCACGTGCGAATATTTTGCGTGAATGGTTCAATCTAATCATGGCGAATCAGGAAGATCTCGCCCGCATCATGACCCTGGAGCAGGGTAAGGTGATCGCCGAGAGCCGAGGTGAAGTGGCTTACGGGGCGTCGTATATCGAATGGTTTGCTGAGCAGGCGAAACGCATCGATGGCGATATTATCCCCAGCCCCTCGCCGGATAAGCGCATCATTTGCTTAAAGCAGCCCGTTGGGGTTTGCGCGGCAATCACCCCGTGGAATTTTCCTAATGCGATGATTACTCGCAAAGCAGCGCCTGCTTTGGCTGCGGGCTGTTCTATCGTGATCAAACCCGCTAGTGAAACCCCTCTTTCCGCGCTTGCCCTTGCGGAACTCTCTAAGCGTGCGGGTATTCCTGCTGGTGTGTTAAACGTTGTGGTCGGCAGTTCGTCAGATATTGGCAATGAGCTAACGAGCAATCCCATTGTCAGGAAACTGTCGTTTACCGGCTCTACCGAGATAGGCAAGTTTTTAGAGACCCAGTGCGTTCCCACGCTCAAGAAGACATCGATGGAGCTCGGCGGTAATGCGCCCTTTATCGTGTTCGAAGATGCAGATTTGGATGCGGCCGTACAGGGTGCCATTATTTCCAAGTACCGCAACAGTGGTCAGACCTGTGTCTGCTCCAATCGTTTACTCGTACAGGAATCGGTCGCCGAAGCCTTTACGCAAAAGCTCGTAGCCGCCGCCTCTCAGTTGACCCTAGGTAACGGTCTAGACGCGGGTGTGGATCTGGGGCCGCTTGTAAACGCGCGCGCGGTTCGTGATGTTGACGCATTGGTTAGGCAGACGATTGAAGCTGGTGCTGAGGTCGCGTGTGGTGGCGGACCGAGTGACTTGGGCGGAAACTTTTACAGTCCAACGGTACTCACGGGTGTCACCTCTGACATGGCGGTATTTCGCAACGAGATTTTCGGCCCTGTCGCGCCCATCATCACCTTTTCAACCGAGGCTGAGGCGATCGCTTTGGCCAACGACACGGAATTTGGTCTTGCGAGCTACTTCTACACCCGCGATATGGGTCGCGTGTGGCGTGTCAGCGAAGCGCTTGATTATGGGATGGTGGGGATCAACGAAGGTATTATCTCAAACGAAATGGCGCCCTTTGGTGGTGTGAAAGAGTCTGGCTCGGGTCGAGAAGGCTCAAAGTACGGCATTGAGGATTACCTCGAGATCAAATACGTCCTAATGGGTGGTCTTTCCGGGCCCTGAGTGCATTGGGTTGAGCGCTGCTCATCAGTGTTCGACCGCTCTCGCGCCTCGGGCTTCGCATAGGATCGGTTATGACTGGGACCCTGTCCCGGCTTTCTCCCTTATGGTTGGCTTGCTTCCGCGCAAGCTGATGAGGCGTAAACGACAGCTTGCCCAAGCGCTAATTTGCAGTAAACCTAATGCTGTCTATGCGAAAGCGGGTCCCGTTGTGGTCGCGCGCCCAAATGACGATCCCTGTATTTACCCTTGTGAGATCTAACCCAGTAGACGTGAAAGCACTGACCGGTACGGTTATCGTTTGCCATTCATTGCCGGGCTCCACCGAAAGGTCCACATCTGCCGAATAACAACCAGTTTCGTAAAAGCAATCGAGTTTCACGCGGTAGTCATTGGGGCCCTCGATATGCCGCAGTTGAATTTCCAGTGATCCGTTCTGATAAGCACTGAGATCAATACCGGTAGTGGATTCGGTAAAAAGCGCAGCAAATGCAGCCGCAGGCTCATGCACCACTTCCAATACAGGACCCCGCAATTCATCGCTCAGATAAGACCAGCTAATGCTGGGGCAAGCCGCACCGTTATCATTGATGCATAGCTCAAAATTTATGGCCGAATCAAAAGCGCGTGTTCCAAGGTCGAATGCGCTACTGAAGGTGCCGTTTTCAAACACAATGAAGGGCGCTGCATTTGGATCTCCGCCCCCTGAACCATCTCCCGAACTCCCACCGGTGTCGCCCCCTGCGTCTTGGCCTTCTACAATGCCTGACTCGGTATTATTTGGATCTTCCGTGAGCATGGGGAGATCAGTAGCGTCACTGTAGCTCAGTCCATAGCCTCGCTCGAATAGGGTTGCCGCGACCGGTAGCTCAGTATTGGTTGAGTTGATAGCTGCACCTGGCCAACTAAAACTGAGACGCCCTGTCATGTCATGAACAACTTCGCCGGTCGCGTCACTGAACACGACATCAGCAATGCCGCTCGCTTCGGTTCCCGGTAGCCAGCTTGCGACGAAGGCATCGGATAGGTTCAGTTCCGGATTGATAAACATTGGACGACCACTCATAAGGAGGGTGGCAACGGGTACACCAGCGGCACGGAGCGCTTGCACTTGCTGTAATGGACTATTTGCAGTCCAATCTAGATTTTGTAAATCCCCATTACCTTCCGCATAGGGTTGCTCGGAGAGCACAACGATAACGGCGTCTGGTAGGTCTGAATAACTCCCATTCGAGGAGTACTCGAGCACCCCGCCGGCCGATTCTACCGCTCGGGTGAAGGCGTCTCGAATTGTCGTTCCACCGGGGAAATCTGAGTTTGTCGTTCCTGTGCCCTGCCAGGTCACTGACCATCCGCCTGCCTGCAACGGGATACTGTCAGCAGCCTGACCTACTAGGAGTATTCTTTGGTTCGGGTTGAGCGGCAGCGTCGCGTCGTTATTCTTCAGCAAGACCTGTGAGCGGCGAACTGCCTCGCGAGCTAACGCTCTATGTGAGGCACTTCCAACGACTGAGGCAGGCTGACGCTCTGGATCAAAGTTTTGATTGATCAGCCCCAACGTTTGTTTTAACTCAATAATACGCGTAACAGCCTCGTTGATGCGTGATTCATTGACTTGACCACCTCGAACCTGGGCGAGAAGGTTGTCCCGAAAGGCTCGCCATTGAGTGGGCACCATAACCATATCGATACCGGCATTGATCGCTTGGGCACAGCGGGTATCTGAGCAACCGGACACCTGGCCAATACCGTTCCAGTCGGAAATGACCATTCCCTCAAAGCCAAGTTGCGTTCGCAATACGTCTGTCAACAGCGCTTTAGAGCCATGGACCTTCTGGCCATTAACGCTGTTAAAGGTCGCCATAACGGTGTCTACGCCCGCTTCTAAGGCTCCGGTATAACCTGAGCCGTGCTGCTCGAGCAGTTCATTAGTGGGAAGGGCAGTGTTACCTTGATCTCTTCCTGCTGTGGTGCCGCCGTCACCAATGAAATGTTTGGCTGTTGCGGCGATACCTTCTTGTTCTATGCCTTCCACCATCGCTCTGCCGTAGGCTTCCACGATCGCTGGGTCGTCTGAATAGCTCTCATAGGTGCGGCCCCAGCGATAGTCTCTTGCCTGAGCTACTGTGGGCGAGAATGTCCAGTCAATACCCGTTGCGCCCACCTCGCGCGCGGTCGCGACCGCGATTTCTTTGATTAGCTCTGGGTCATTAATGGCCCCAAGCCCAATGTTGTGCGGGAAAATGGTGGCGCCCCTTAGATTGTTGTGTCCGTGGACTGCGTCTGTCCCCCAGATAATAGGAACGCCCAGACTGTTTGCAGAGGTTTCCATTGAGGCTGATCGGAGGGCACGAGCAAAGGCCAGCCACTCACTTGCGGATGCTGCTCGGTTGCCGTTGGGGTGACTTCCACCCCCGTTGAGCACGCTACCTATGCCGAACTGCGTTATCTCCTGTAACGATATGTGGGCAATCTCTGGTTGGATCATCTGCCCAACCTTTTGTTCAAGTGTCATCTCTCCAACAATTTGACTCGCCGTTGCGGTAAAGAGATCGAAGTCGTTAGCAACGACGTTGATGGTGCGGTTAATTTGACTGTTATTGCCGCTCGCATCAGTAGCACTGTAGGTGAGCGTATAGCTTCCGGGACTGGTTCCTACGCCACCGGTAACAGTTACCTCCAAAGCACCGTCGACGTCGTCCGTCGCTGATGCGCCCGGGTCGTTGAATACGGTTCCCTCCGCGATCTCGACCGTCTCCTCACCTACCAGCGCGATAATCGGGGGTGTTGTGTCTCTGGCCACCACAGTGACCTCACGGGTCACTTGACTCTCGTTCCCTGCCAAATCTGATGCTGTGTAAGTAAGCACGTAGGTTCCTGGGGTGGAGTCCACGTTGCCTTGAACAGTCACCGCGACAGTGCCATCCACATCGTCGGTAGCAGCGGCACCGGGGTCTGAAAAAACCTCACCCTCGGTGATTTCAATCTTGGCACTTCCATTGAGGGTGATGACGGGGGCAGAGGTATCAATGACTGGCGGTGAGGGTACACCCGGTGAGGTTGAAGATCCGCCTCCGCCGCCACAGCTCTGCAGTGTTGTGATGGAGATTACTAAGGCGATCAATCGCATCGAATACGATAAGGTGTCGGGCACGGTACAGAGCTCAAATTTGCTGATGCGACACAATGCCGCTCTCTGGTGGCATAAACAATAAATTAGTCGACGAGTGGGGTTGTAATTACGACGTAGTCCAAGACCAAGTTCGTCCAATCATCCCACGGCCACACTTTTGATCTAATACGTTTCACCTAATATAGGTGCTGTTCTGAAGGTGGACCGGGGTGACGTATGAGTGGACTGGTACCATTGTTAACGCCCAAGCTCCATGGCCGGGTGTCTCGGAAACCTCAGTGGGAAAACATTCAGTGTGTGATCCCATGATTCGCCGCGCTTCCCAGGTTGTCCCCACTGTGTAGCTTAGCGGCGAAGCACGTGGGTGTGTGATTCTGTGAGTAAGCAGGTACACTCTCCGCGCTCCCGCTGGGTACTCGCGACGGTGCTCGCTTACACTTTAGCCGGAGCATACAGCCGCGCTTCATTGCGACTTGCTGTAGGGATTATGCTACCCATCAAAGTAACAACGGTAATGCCACTAGGCATGATCTACAGAGAATAACGACTCAGACAAAAAAAGAGAGATACCAGATGACAAATTCTACTTCTGATGCCCAAGTCGCCGCCTATATTCAGCAAGCTGCAAAGGCAGCATGGAACATTGATGGGATTTCTGACGCACTGCCACGCCGAAGGGTTGAGCGCGTCGGTATTATTGGTGCAGGCACCATGGGTGGCGGTATCTCAATGAATTTTGCGTCTGCTGGTATACCTGTGACGATCGTCGAGACGAAGCAGGAAGCGTTGGATCGGGGGCTTGGCGTTATTCAGAAAAACTATCAACGTAGCGCCGATCGTGGACGCTTCCCGCAAGAAGAAGTTGAAATATGCATGAATCGGTATACGCCGTCGCTGGATTTGGGGGCGCTGGCAGAGTGTGACCTCATCATAGAAGCCGTATTTGAAGACATGGAAATCAAAAAATCCGTCTTTAGTCAGCTCGATAAAATCGCGAAGTCGGGCGCTATATTGGCGACCAATACATCTGCCTTGGATATCGACGAAATCGCTTCAGTTACCTCTCGCCCAGAGGACGTCATCGGTCTGCACTTTTTCTCGCCCGCAAATGTGATGCGTCTCCTCGAAATCGTTCGTGCTCAGAAAACGGCGGACGATGTTGTCGCTACCTCGGTCGACCTTGCAAGAACCATCGGCAAGGTAGCGGCTCTGGTGGGTGTATGTCCGGGCTTTGTTGGAAACCGCATTTTGTTCGCACGTCAGTATCAAGCTAACGCTCTCGTCTACAAGGGCATCATGCCTTGGGATATCGATGCTGCTTTTAATGAGTTTGGCTTCAAAATGGGTCCGTTTCAGATGTCTGACCTCGCCGGGCTCGATATTGGCTGGAAAAAAGGCGCGACGACGAGTAATCCGATAAGAGATGCGCTTTGCGAGTTGGACCGACGCGGTCAAAAGACGGGCGCCGGTTACTACGACTACGATGAAAACCGAAAAAATATTCCCTCGGATGTGACCGCAGGGATTATTCGTGAGATCACAGGCGCTGAAGACACATCGATGTCGAGTGAGGCAATTCTTGATCGGTGTGTTATCCCAATGATTAACGAAGCGTTAGCGATTTTGGAGGAGAACAAAGCACAACGACCGTCAGATATCGATGTTGTATGGCTTAATGGCTACGGTTGGCCGTTGGATAAAGGCGGATTGATGTACTACGCAGACACGTTGGGCGCTGATAAGGTTCTTCAAGTAATGACGGAGCTTGCAGCTAGTGACGCTGCCATCACTGTGTCGCCACTGCTTAAGCAGCTGGTCGCTAGCGGTGGAAAATTTGTGGACATCGATACGGGTGGTCTTAAGGTGTAGCGAATACGTTCATTTGCTCTCGGATAAATTCTCCGGAACGAAGATGAGTGTCGAAAGGGTTTTCTCATCACATTACGCGGCGTTACACACGAGCGCTGGTAAAGGCGTATCAATAAAAACGGTGTGCACGGTAGGGATAGCTTGAACCAAATGACTTCAGGGCTTGGCCCATTCACACGATTTTTCTCTCAGACGGTTAGCGATTCCGACCGTCTGTTCTGGCTGTTGAACGCGGGCGGCTGGCTAAGTTTGTCTGTGGTGACGTATGTGAGCCTATCGCTTCCCTATAATCAGCTACAGTTCGCGTATATTGCTCACAATATTCTGCAGTCATTGCTTGGATTCCTACTGAGTATTCCTTTACGTCAGGCGTTTAAGTCGACATGGAAATGGGGTGCTGCGACGCGTTTGGCAATCGCTATCTCGCTGGTCCTCATCGTGGCGACGGTATGGGCCATCATGCGACTGCAACTACTGATGGTTATTGCCGATGAGGCTGATCTTTGGGATGACTTCGGTGGGTTCTTATTTCCTTCGCTCTTTGTGTTTCTGGCTTGGGTCGCGCTTTACCACCTCGTCAAGTATGCCCAACTCTTGCAAAGTGAACGCGAGTCTCTCCTGGTCTTGGAGGCTGGAAGGCGTCAGGAGGCCTTCAAGTTAGTGTCTGCAGAGTCCGCTGCTCGCGAGGCGCAGTTGAAGTTATTGCGATACCAACTTAACCCACATTTCCTATTCAATACACTCAACTCGATTGCGTCGCTGGTTAGTGCTCAACGTAGCGATGACGCGCAGAGTATGATTGGGGAGCTCTCCACCTTCCTTCGCTTCTCTCTTGAGTCGGATCGAAATATAACGGTGCCATTGAGAGATGAGATTGAGGCTCTCGATCTTTATCTTCGGATAGAGCAGGTGCGATTCTCCGATCGCTTGGTGGTTGAACAAAAGATTGATCCGCGAGCACTGCCAGAACATGTCCCAAGCCTGCTTTTGCAGCCGTTGGTAGAGAATGCCATTAAGCATGCGATTGGTAGGGCAGAGGCCGGTGGTAAGATTGTAGTAACGGCAAAATTGGGTCACCAAGAGCTTGCTCTGAGTGTTGAAGACAGTGGATCGGGTCAAGATGGTGGGAAAGTCGAGTTTGATGACTTATTTGAGTCGCCGGGGTTCGGCCTGAGAAGTACGGTAGAGCGGCTTGAGAATTTGTACGGAGATGCCTTTAGTTTTAACGCTGCGCCCTCTACGTTGGGTGGTTTGAAACTTGCGCTACACTTGCCGACGAGGGGAGGGCGACGGACATGACTGAGCCATTGAGAGTGCTCATCGTTGATGATGAGCCGCTGGCACTCGAGTATATGGAACGCCTGCTAAACGCAGTTGATGGGATAAAAATTGTTGGGCGCTGCCGAAGTGGAAGGGAAGCCTTGCTGGAACTTCAAAAGCAGCCCGTCGACCTGATGTTTTTGGATATTCAAATGCCTGGTCTGAACGGCCTCGACGTCGTGAAGCGTTGTCAGAGTGATGTGATGCCCGCGGTGGTATTTGCAACGGCTTACGATGAGTACGCGGTTCGCGCTTTTGATGCAAACGCGGTTGATTATCTGCTCAAACCGTTCGAGGGAGAGCGCGTCTTGGAGGCTGTTGCCAGAGCCAAAGATCGCCTGTTGTCAGTTGCATTACAGAGCGGCAAAGAGGCCGCTGTTGCAGCTATCGCGGGCCTACAGGGTGGTGCTGAGCTATTAGGGAGTGAAGTTCAAGAGCGGCCCACTCGGCTTCCCATTAAAGACGGCGCCCACACCCACTTGGTGGAGCTAGAGAGCATAGAGTGGATCGATGCGGCGGGCGATTACATGTGTGTTCACGCAGGGAATGAGACCTACATTTTGCGTTCAACCATGAAAGAGTTGGAAAAAAAGCTGTCGAGTGAATTTGTTAGGATCCACCGGTCCACCATAGTTAACCTGCACAAGGTGCGATCTGTAGATGCGATACCAAAGGGAGAGTGTCTCCTGCATCTCGACAATGAGGTGAGTTTGAAGGTAAGCCGCAACTATCGTTCGGCGGTTCAAGAACTCATGGGATAGGTGAATCGGCCCCTTTCCCACTTGTCTCGCCCAAAGTCCCTATCGTCGCGTTTGTATTAAGCGGGCCGCGTCGTTGTGGGATAAAGCAGACTGCTAAAACTAACTATATTCACTGAATTGGGGTTACTCATGTTTGATCGTATGCATCGTCATGGCCGTCTGATAGGCATCGGCTTAGCGGCAGCACTACTGAACGCCTGTGGCGGGGGAGGTGCTTCGTCACCTGAGACTGAGCCGTTCTACATTCAAGAAGAGGAAGAATGGAGGCTGGTCTGGTCTGATGAATTTGATGGCGAAAGCGTCGATTCAAGTAATTGGGCATTCCAAATCGGGGACGGTAGTGACAACGGCTTACCTGGATGGGGTAACTACGAGCTCCAGTACTATCAGGCTGAAAACGCTTCAATCCAGGAGGTGGATGGAACGTCCGCGCTAGTCATCGAGGCACGCGAGGAGAATGTGGGTAGTAGCAGCTACACATCATCTCGCATGCGGTCTAAGAACAAATTTGACTTCCAATACGGCCGTGTTGACATCCGCGCGAAAGCTGCGCCTGGGGATGGCATGTGGTCTGCGGTCTGGATGCTCCCTACAAATTCACCCTACGGTGTGTGGGCCGCGAGCGGTGAAGTCGACATCATGGAGGTCGTTAATGCTGGCACGGAAAACCAAGGGGTTTTCATGGCTGCGCACCATGGCTTCGAGTGGCCACTGAATCAGATTACGTCTGAAGGGGCCGATGTTGACGATGCAAGCGACTGGCATACGTACTCGCTTGAGTGGTCCGGTGACTACCTACGTTGGTTCGTTGACGGTGAGCACCTGAGAACGGTCAACAAAGACGTTTATTACAGCTACTACTTCAAAGACAACACAGATGGTTATCAGCTGGCATCAGATCCTGCGGCGCCCTTTGATCGCGATTTTCACCTATTAGTGAACTTGGCTGTCGGTGGGGTGGGGCCGGGTGTTGAACTCGATCCTGCTGCTGTTCCTGGTGAGATGGTAGTTGACTACATTCGTGTCTACGAGTGCACATACGCGACAGGTAACGGCACAGGCTGTAACAGCCTTGCTGACCGGTCGATAGAATCACCGGCGCCGCAGAGTCCTGAAGTGGTAACCACCGAGATCTACACCGATTCGGTGGGTCCGTTGACTTGGAACTTCGTTACGGGAGACGTAACGCGAGACTTGCAAGCTCAAGTTGGATATGACAACAACGGCGCGATCGGCATTACAGTTTCTGAGGTTGCGGTTGAGGGTCGCGGTAACGTGCTCGACGTTATGAGCGATGGTGGTGGTAACGTTGTTATCAACGCCACCGACGGCAAGATCATCGATGTGTATGGTCATCGGGGTGGTGGTGAGCTGAAGTTCGATATGTATATCGATAGCTCGATGACGGCTCCAGGTAGCACGATCTCAGTCAAGATGGATAGTGGCTACCCCGCATTGGGTTTTGTGACACTCAATGTTGCTGATATGCCGAAGAACGAGTGGTTCTCCTACAGTGTATCGATCAATCAACTATTGGCAAATCCTGGTGAGCGCACTCTTGCGCTTGGCGCTGTTAAAAACCTAATCGTAGTCGAGCCAAGCGCTGCGGCGCACGTTCAACTCGATAACATTCGTCTAGTTTGCGGTACGCCCAACGGGAATTGTGGCGTATCTCCGCCTGCTCAATCTACTGACGATATTGTGATAACCGTACTTGATGAGAACGGGCAAGCGGGGTCTGCTTGGTCTCCCGGTATTTGTGCGGTCTCTGCAGAGAACGAGTTCGCTGCTGACTATTGCGATGGCAACACGTCGAACCAGGTAACTTGGTCTGTTGTGCCAACGGGCGACAACGATATCGGTCGAAACGCGGTTCAGGTGAACTTTGGTGCTGGTGTTGGTGGCGCCTGGTTTATCAAGGACGATCAGGGGCTCGATCTGAGTGACTCTGCTGGTGGCACGCTTAAGTTCGATATTCAGCTGCCTGCTGAGACGGTTGCCGACGGCATTATTTACAAAGTTGAGAATGACTATCCTCAGGGCACAGGGCCTATCGAGCTCGACTTGGCTGGTTACGTACCGGGCACGTGGAAGAGCTTTGAAGTCCCAATTGCTGACCTGTTGACCTCGACTAACGCGGAATTGAATAACCCACCGGGTGGTCGCTTGAACCTTGGCGCGGTCAAGGCTTTTCTGGTCCTTTCACCGAACGGGGAGCAAGGTGGTAAGTCATTGAAGGTAGCGAACATACGCCTCGAGCGACTCGCAGGTGAGGAAGTCGAGGATACAGGGATTCTAGGCACGTGGCGTCTCAAGCCAGTCGCCGAGGCTCTTTGGGTCGGTCCTGCGGACGATTCTGGTACCTGGTGGGCAAATGACGAGAGTGCTCTCACAGTTCGTGACTGTTTGTTTGATGACGAGTACACGTTCGCACGGGATGGCTCTTTCTCTGTAGATTATGGAGACGCCACTTGGCTAGAGAGTTGGCAGGGTGTTGCTGAAGAGCAGTGTGGAGTGCCTTTGGCGCCTCACGATGGCAGTATTCCTGCTACTTACGAGTACGACGAAGATCAGCAGATGCTGACCTTGACTGGGCAGGGTGCACACATTGGTCTCGCTAAGGTATATAACGGATGCGAAATCGGTGCTGATGGTTGTGCAGCGGCTGTGCCTGGTGATGCTCCTACTTCAATCACCTACGATTTAGTGCTCAATGACGATGGCACTGCAACCGCCGAGATCTTAGTTGCAGCACCTGGTAAGTGGAGGTTTGAGCTAATTAAGGTAGCCGAGCCTCCCGCACCTGCGCCCGTTATTGGTAGTTGGAAGCTCGCCCCCGTTGCCGAAGCACTGTGGGTTGGTCCTGCAGACGAGTCTGGGGTTTGGTGGGCAAGCGACGACAGCACGCCGGCAGTTCGCGCTTGCTTGTTTGACGACGTGATCACTTTCGGTGCAGATGGAACCGTGTCAATAGACATGGGTGATGAAACATGGCTCGAACCTTGGCAGGGTGTAGCAGCAGAAGAGTGTGGGTCGCCAGTTTCACCCCACGACGGCTCGACTGACGGCAGCTACGTGTATGACGAATCTGCAGGTACGATCACCCTCAACGGTCAAGGTAGCTTCATTGGCCTGCCCAAGGTGTACAACGGTTGCGAAATTGGAGCAGCGGGCTGTGGCGCACAAACTCCTGGTGAGGCGCCTTCTTCAATCACTTATGACGTAGCCTTGAGTGAAGACGCGAACGCAGCGACATTCTCAATTCTGGTAGCTGATCCTGGTAAGTGGAAGTTCGAGTACATCCGTGTTCAGGAGACCCCGCCACCACCAATAGTGGGGAGTTGGAAGCTCGCTCCCGTTGCCGAAGCGCTGTGGGTTGGTCCTGCGGACGAGTCTGCGATCTGGTGGGCTAGTGACGATAGCACGCCGGCAGTCCGCTCCTGCTTGTTCGACGACGTGATTACGTTCGGTGCAGATGGGTCCGTGGCAATAGACATGGGTGATCAAACATGGCTCGAGCCTTGGCAGGGTGTCTCTGCGGAGGAGTGTGGGACACCGGTTTCGCCGCACGACGGATCGAGTAACGGCACGTATGAGTATGACGAGTCTGCTGGAACTCTTACCCTTAACGGCCAAGGTACCTTCATTGGGCTGCCCAAGGTGTATAACGGCTGCGAAATTGGCGCGGATGGTTGCGATATATCAACGCCTGGAGAGGCGCCTTCTTCAATCACCTACGACGTGAGCCTGAGTGAAGATGCCAATGCTGCCACGTTCTCCATTCTGGTGGCTGATCCTGGCAAATGGAAATTCGAGTACGTTCGACTGTAGAGTTAGATAGTTATGTGAGCCGGGCAATAGCCCGGCTTTTTTTTGTTCGTTGAGGGGGACATTACTTCGCCCCCCCCCAGAAACTACTGGCTTGTCTAGACGAGTTGCTTTGCGGGGAACCAGACGAGGTAGAAACGTAATCAGGCCTTGGCGTGGGTAATAAGTGTCCTTACAAACGCGCCGTGCTGAGGGAGTTTTGCAACCGTTTGGGCGACTTCGTGTTGTATTCCCTTCAAAAACGCATTCATTTGCTCGGGCGACATCGCCTGCGCAATATTGTGGTATCCCTTAGGTGTGAGTCCTTGGCCCATCATCAC
>Ga0233450_10003829_pt1 | contig 13936 bp, 15 predicted proteins | sample 011ome_30_FD_189956 | JGI IMG/M metagenome (GOLD analysis project Ga0233450, IMG submission 189956) | Coastal salt marsh microbial communities from the Groves Creek Marsh, Skidaway Island, Georgia - 011501CT (spades assembly) | ecosystem: Environmental > Aquatic > Marine > Intertidal zone >... | reverse complement strand
TGGGTGAAATGCTTTTTCTGGTTCTTTTGCGTAACATCCTGAAAGAAGTAATACAACTGCAAGCAAAGCAAATAATTTTTTCATCATTTTTCCTTTTAAAAATTTTGATTAATTAAACTACTAAATAGTACAACAGTATAAAACTTTTAATAAAATTACTTTTTAGGATAATATTTTTTTGGATCTTCCTACTGAACCTTTACTTGCTCTGAAGTTATATTTTCAGTTTCTTTTTCAACTTTTTTATCTGAATCCTTTTTTTCATGATCACAATGTGCAAAAGCAAATGCAGATGAAAAAGCTATTAGAAGTGCAATAAAAAATTTAAACATTTTTCTTTCTTTCATGTAAATTCATTAAACGATAAACATACTAACAAACTCATAAAATGACACAAGTCTAATTTATGAATTTTTGTTAAGATTTCAATTATGAATGAAAAATATATTAATATTGATGACATAATCAACTCTCTTAAAATTGATAAAAAAACGCTCCAGCAATGGATTAAAGAAAATAGGTTTCCTGCCCCTTTAAAAGTTAATGATAGGGTAACTTTATGGAGTTATGCAGTAATTGAGAACTGGATTGCGCAGCAACATAAGGCAAATGAATTCATTGATAATCAAGATTTAGAGTTATAAATTTATTATGACTAGCATCTTGGATTCTTGGAATTTAGAAAATAGTTATGCTAACTTGCCCAGGCAATTCTATACCAATATCAAACCAACTCCAGTCAAAAAACCAAGAGTAACCATTTTTAATGAAAAATTAGCAAAGTCTTTAGGTATCAATCTTCCTTTCCAAGATAAAGAGCTCCTTGCTCAACTATTTTCTGGAAATAATTTACCAAGTAATGTAAATACAATTTCTCAAGCATATGCTGGCCATCAGTTTGGCCATTTTTCTATTCTCGGAGATGGTCGCGCACATCTTCTTGGCGAACATATCTCACCCAATAAATCGCGCTATGATATTCAGTTTAAAGGATCAGGGCAAACACCATACTCAAGAAATGGTGATGGACGTGCTGCCTTATCCCCAATGCTAAGAGAGTATATTATCAGTGAGGCGATGCATCATCTTAATATTCCGACAACAAGAAGCTTAGCTGTTATTTCAACAGGTGAATCAATTATGCGTTCACATTTAATGGATGGAGCGATTTTAACAAGGGTTGCATCAAGCCATATTAGAGTTGGTACGTTTGAATATGCCAAAAAAATGCTTGATCATGAAGCTCTAAAAGCTTTGGCTGATTATGCAATAGAACGCCATTACCCTGAGCTTAAAGATAAGAAAAATCCATATTTAAGTTTTCTTGAGGCTACAATTTCACGCCAAGCTAAACTCATTGCCTCTTGGATGGGCGTAGGTTTTATTCATGGGGTGATGAATACAGACAATATGGCAATTAGCGGAGAAACAATTGATTATGGCCCATGTGCTTTTATGGATATTTTTTCAATGAACAGGGTATTTAGCTCAATAGATAGCTACGGGCGCTATAAATATGGTAATCAAGCTCACATTGCTCATTGGAATTTAGTAAAACTTGCAGAAAGTCTTTTGCCACTATTTCATAAAAATCAAGATGAGGCATTGAGGTTGGCTGAAATTTCAATTAATCGATATGCTGATGAATTTGATAATGCTTGGATTAATGAGATGCGACCAAAACTAGGTTTGTTCACTGGAGAAGAAAGTGATTTTGGATTAATACAAAAACTTTTCCAGTGGATGGAAAATACAAAAGTTGATTTTACAACCACTTTTCGTGATCTCACATATGAAAATTTGGCAGAAAATGAAATATACAAGACCTCAGATTTCAAAATATGGCTCAAGCTATGGCGGGAAAGGTTATCAAGAAACCCTAAGCCGATAAAATTTGCATATGAGTTAATGAGAGAAAAAAATCCGGTAATTATTCCTTATAATCACTTTGTCGAAGAGGCATTGTCAGCCTCAGAAAAAGGGGATATGAAGCCTTTTCTTTCTCTTCTTTCTGCACTTCAAAACCCTTTTTCTTTATCTAAATTGAATGAAGCCTACAAAAAATCACCTGAACATCCAAGTCCTAATTATCAAACATTTTGCGGAACTTAGAACAACATGAGAATTCATAATTTAATAAAAAATAACTTGCCATTTAACTGACAGATTTAATTAATTTTAGGAATTAATAAAATTTTTTATTGTCACAAAACTTTAAAATATGGCTTTAAAAATGAAATTTTTCACTATTTTTCTTATGTTTTTCCCTCTATCAATTCTAGCTGAAGAGTTTAACCTTTTTTGTGAAGGCAATAGAGAATCTAGGAGCTTTGATGAGAGAAAAATAAATATCCTAGAATTTGAGTCAGTTTTGCTTAAAATAAAAAGTGAATCATTAGAATACATAGGAATAAATTCAGGTAGAAGGTATTTATTTACCAATAAAGTTTATACTGCACCCAAGAGACCACCGCATGAAGACATTGAGATAGCTGAACATTACGAATTAACCTCAAGTGATATTAAAGCTTTCCAAAAAATTTCTGACATTGGAAATAGTACAGATTCATCTTTGAGCTATTTTGATTTGAAAATTGATCGCCTTACAGGAAGATTGTATGAAACAGAAAGTATTAGTAATAAAAAAACTTTAAAAAAATATTCAACTAACAATTACCAAGCAGTCTGCAAAATAGATAATCGATCTTTTTAAATACCTAAAAAATACTATGAAAAAACTAATTCTACTAATTTTATTTTTGCCTACATTTTCATTTGCTGATGAATCTAAATTTTTATGTAGCGGTGAGGAGATAAAATCTATTAAAGGAGATCCAAGTAGCCAAAGAGCTTATAAAAAGGTTATTGGAATTCAGGTTTTTCAAGAGGGGATGCGACTAGATGGCGAATGGTTTGATAATAATAATGATTTAACTGAGGATTATACTTTAGAGAGATCCTTTTTAAATACAAATCATAAAATTAATGCCCAGAGAAAATTTTCAACAAGCGCATTTATTGAAAACAATAAAATACAAACAATTAAAATTGATAAGGTAGAGATTAGCTTTAGTAATAATAATATTTTATGGGAACATGAATTTAATCGAATTAATACAACAGAAAATAAAAAAGAAGTAATTTATGCTTTTAAAAAAAGCTTTAGAGGTATTTGTAAGGGAAAGTGAAGCAGTTATTTTTTACTTTTCAATGAGATTTCTCTTGTGGTACTTAAAAAGCCAATGAAAAAACTAATAATTAACAAATTTTTACCTGAAATTTTTACATCATTCACATCAAACCAGTAACCTGTGGAATTAATCCAAAAATAGCTCAAAGACAAAAGAATGATAGTCATAAAAATACTACTTTTTTTAAAACTATCATCTTCGCTATTTAATGACGCACGAAGACCAGTCCCAGAAAACCAAGCTAAAATGGGAGCCAAAACACCAGATAAGCTTGTATTTGTTGAGATGTCTCCAAAGGTGATAACAGATCCGTATATCAGAAGGCCTATAAAAATAAGTTGCAGGTAAGCTAAGACGATGTTCATTTTTTTAAAATTAAAATTTTTCAGATTATTTTACCTAAGTTGATAATACATATCACCAATAGGCGTAGAGGTTTTTAACCCAACCCACTGCATATCTTTATCGTACCAAAGATGAATCAACATATCACCGTTGTTACTTTCTGCACTTATTTGCCATAAATCAGTAAGTATCTTTTCACCTCGAAGAATGAAATTTTCTTCTCTTATACGTTTCACATCAACTTGAAGGAATTCACCATTTTGTGAGTTCATGAGGTTTTTTTGATTGAGGATTTCGGGATTTCCATAAGCAAAAGTCATTATGCATTGTGGAAGTAATTTACTTTCTTGATTGGAGGTTACAAAAAAACCATCAGCAACCAATTGGCCGGTAACTTGATATAAATCTCCATCATCATCGGTTTCGCTTGAGATACTTTTTAGACAGTTTTTATCCCAAGTTTCTACTGAATTATGATGATACAAAAAATCCATCAAAAGAAATCCAAATTTAAAATTTGCTTTACTTATAGTTTTATTATCTTCATATATAAAACTATGTTGACCAACTATCTCATCATTAAGAATAGCATCAAAAACCCATTCTTTAGCGGAACTAAGATTTGAAAAAAATAAGGCAAGTAGGCAAATAATTAATTTCACTTTATTAATCTTTCCATAAATGATGAGATGCAAATTAAAATTACACCAGCTAATAATGATGTGACTGTTAGGAATGTAAATAAATCAATATCATTTGTTTGTAATATAGAAGGTAACTTACCTGCCATAAAGTTGGCTACAGCTGAGGAAAGGAACCAAAAGCCCATTAAAAGTGAGGCAATTTTTTTTGGGGAGACTTTGGATACCATAGATAAGCCAATGGGTGAGAGACACAGCTCACCTAAAGTATGTAAAAAATAGACACCTACCAGCCACCAGAGACTAATCGATGTTTCATTTGAATTATTGACAAGCATGATTAGGAAAAAACCACTGGCAAGAAGAAGCAAGCCTAACCCCATTTTCTGAGAAGTATTAATACTTCTTTTGCTCTGATCAACTCTTAACCAAAAATTAGCAACCATAGGTCCAATCAAAATGATAATCAGTGGATTTATTGATTGAAAAAATGAAGCTGGGATAATAAAACCAAAGAAATCTCTATCGACGGAATTATTGGCAAATAATGTTAAAGATCCGCCTGCTTGTTCAAATCCTACCCAAAAAAATATGACAAAAACAGAAAGAATTCCAATATAAATAATTTTTCTTAAATCATCTTTAGAGTTTATATCTTGTTTTCTTTTGGTAAATAAATAGTAAGCAACCAACATGAGAGTGATTGCTAATATTTCAAAGAAGTAATTATTAAAAAGCTGATTCATATAAAGAATAACCAAGATAAGCGGAATATTAATGACTGATATGAATGAAATTAAACTCCAGTCTTTTAGATTTAGTGTTTTAGATTGCAATGTCATGTCTTCTTTGATTATCTTATTTTGCCCGATGTAAAATTGAATGAGTCCAGCTAGCATCCCAAATCCTGCAATCGCAAATCCATAATGCCAATTAATAGTTTCTCCAACATAACCAACAATTAATGGAGCTAAAAATGCACCCAAATTTATGCCCACATAAAAAATACTAAAACCACTATCCCGCCTTACATCATTTGTTTTATATAGACGGCCTAAAAGTGTGCTTATGTTTGGTTTGAAATAACCATTACCAATAATTAACATACCAATTGCTAAATATAAGTGTTCGGGGAATGCCATTAGGAAATGACCAATCATCATGGTTAAGCCGCCAATGAAAATAGCCCTTTGAGATCCAAGAAATCGATCAGCAAGATAACCCCCAATTATTGGAGTAAGGTAAACCAGGCCTGTGTATACAGCATATATATGCAGTGCTTCAGACTCACTATAGTTTTGAGAGCCTACTAAATACAATACTAATAAAGCTCGCATGCCATAATAACTAAATCTTTCCCACATTTCGGTAAAAAATAAAGTCTTTAAGCTTTGAGGATTTTTTTTGTATATCAATTCGGCCATATAATCAATCTATGAAATTTAAATATTAAAATTTTAAGTTTATAAAAGAACGTTCTTTCATGATAATTGTGCTTGTCTACTTTAATAATAGGTGGTTTTACAATATAATAAATGGTTATGAAGAAAAATCTTTCATTAATTTTTGTACTTTTAAGTCTATTAGCGAACATCCAAATAGGCTTCACACATGATATTGAGCATCAATATCATGATGATGTTCACCATGATGATGTTCACCATGATGATGTTCACCATGATGATGTTCACCATGATGATGTTCACCATGATGATGTTCACCATGATGATGTTCATAGTCAAAATTTAATTGAATGTGAAGATTGTACATTTGTAGTCACAGATCATTCAGCTAAAACAACAAATCTTTCATCTGGTTTTGATTTTTCTCTCGATCAATCATATCAAATAATTGACAATTATTTAGCAAGAGATTCATTTTCTCTTGGCCTTGTCGCTTATCAATCTCGAGCTCCTTAAAAAAACCTAAAAATTCATTTAAAGAAGTTAAATTAAATTAAATTTTAGGAGAAATGCTGTGCGTTTAAAAAATTTTTTATACGCTCTACCAATTTTAAGTATGAGCGTTTATGCAGATGGAGTAGGGCATGTTCAATTAGAACAAGTTCCAGTCACTGCCAATCCATTAAAGTTGTCAAATGATGAAATGGTAAAACCCATTCGAATTTACAATGGTGAAGAGTTAAGTCGGGTTAGGGATTCATCCCTAGGCGCAACATTAAAGGGTACCCCAGGCGTTACAAATTCTGGTTATGGTGATGCTATCGGAAGACCAGTAATCCGAGGTATGAACAATAACCGAGCTCTAATGTTAAATAATGGTCTTCAAATTAATGATGTTTCAGCTCTATCAGGAGATCACAGTGTTGCCATTGATACATTATCAGCAGAGCAAATAGAGATTGTAAGGGGACCTGCAGCTGTCATATATGGTGGCGGAGCTACTGGTGGTGTTATCAATATCATCGATAACAGAATTCATAGTGATTATTATGAGGGTCTTATGGGTGCCTATGATCTTGGTACAGGTGGGGCTAATAACGAGCAAGCAGGTTCGTTTTTAATTGATTATGGTATCAACGACTTCATGATTCATGTGGATGGTTATGATCGCTCGAGCAAAAATTTAAAAATTCCAGGTTTTTCAGTATCCAAAGAATTGGCTGAATCAGATGATGAAGTTTCAAGAGACCAATATGGTGATGGTACATTAACTAACTCTTATGTTGAAAGTCACGGTGGTTCAGTTGGGGTATCTAAAATAAACGATCAAGGCTATACAGGTTTGTCATATTCAAATCATCAAATGGAATATGGTATTCCCCTTGAAGACGGTGCTTATATCGATATGGACGTGGATAAATATGACTTTAAATTAGAAAGAAAAGATATTGCGAATAATATTGATAATTTTAAGTTTGCGTTTAGCTACTCTGATTATTATCACAAAGAAGTAGAGGAAGATGGATCTATTGGAACTGATTATCTTGATAAGCAATTTGATGGAAAAATAGAATTTGCACATTCATTTTTTAATTCACCAGGTGTGGTTGGAATTGATGCAGGCCAAGGAAGGTTTTCCAAAGATAATGGAGCGCCTTTGATTGCAAATAATCAAAATAAAGATATCGCCATATATTTTCTTGAAGACTTTAATATCAATAACCAAACTGTGAGTTTTGGTTTTAGGCAGGGCTATACTAAGTATGACGCTAATAGCTTTACCAGTGATGATGGTTGTTCACAGGTCGCAGAAGTCGGTGGTGAACTTGAATGTACTGGAGAGGAAGGGTCTACAAGTTTTAATGCATCTGAAGAAGACTTTTATACTACTAACGCGTCGATTGGAACTGTTTTTAATCTAAGTTCAAATTGGTCGTTGGCGGTTAATTTAAATCACACTCAGAGGGCACCTGCAATGAATGAGCTCTATATTTATGGAGAACATCATGTAACAGAAACAATTGAGCAAGGTGATAGAAATTTGAAGAAAGAGAAATCTAATGGAATTGATACAACCATAGCATGGCAGGATGGGGATACTAAGTTATCCTTTAGCCCATTCTATACACGTTTTAATGACTACATTGCCGAAATTAATACAGGTACAGTTCAATATCATGAGCATGAGCATGATGGGGAAGAGGAACTTGAAGCGCTGCCTGTCTATCAATACCAAAGTGTTCCAGCAGAATTTTTTGGGTATGAATTTGAGGGAAGTAAAAAATTAAACACAAATTATACTGTTGATGTTTGGGGTGATTACGTTCGTGCCAAAAATAGGGATGGCGGTAATTTACCATTAATTCCAGCGATGAGATTAGGTACAGGGCTGCAATATGAATGGAATAGATTAAATGCGGGCGTTGATGTTGTTCATGTTTTTGAGCAAGATAAGCTTGCAGCAGAGGAATTAAAGACTGATGATTACACCGATTTATCTGCTTATGTAAGTTATGCGCTGCCAGTAGAAGCCAATATTACACTTTCAGTTAAAGGTACAAATCTGCTAGATACTGAGCAGAGAGATAGCACCTCAATTCTTAAAGATAAAACACCATTAGGTGGTAGGGCAGTAATCTTTGGCATGACAGGTACTTTTTAAATAAAAAAAGTGAGCATTAATTCCCCACAAAAAATTTGTGGGGAATTTCTTGCTTTAAAGATTTATTATAATTTTATAATGAATAAATATACGAACACTATAGTGAATTCCATCTACTGTGCTGGTATGTTGGTATTGATTGTTGGACTATACGAACCGAAAATGCGTTTGATGGGCGTAGGTGATATTCAGTGGATAATTCTTACGATTGTACTAGGTGTCGCTTTCCCAATTATTTTAAATGTACTTTTTTTTAAAAAGTTTTCATTCCATTTTTGGAACAAGTTTAAATAAAACTATTTAGCTAGACGCTTATTTACGTCCTCGGCAAAACTCTCGTAAGTTCTTAATGCTGTTACTTCCACCTTTACATGCTGACCCATACGTTTCATTATTGGTAGATCAAGTAATATTTGATCAAGCATATCCATGCTCTCAACATTGACTATAGCAATTACACGTCTATCACCAACTGCTTTCCAAAGATCAACTACCACACCAGCTTTTTTTGCACCTACCGCAGCTTCAGCCTCTTCTGACCATATATCAAAGAGATCATTCTGTGACATTTCAGCAGAGTATTCAACTCGAAAGTCTAAGTGAAATAACATTTCTTTTCCTTTTTTTATAAAATCTAACTTTTAGTCAATAAATTTATAGAAACTACATAAGAAGCTATATTTTTTTACTTCTATCTCTTCAACTGCCCCAGAGTCTTTTTCGCCACCATCAATTTCGACTTCAACACAAGCGCCTACTTTGGCATTACCATCATCCTCATCAATCTCTGTTTCACTTGTTACTTGGTAGGTTTTTCCATCAATCACCCACTCTCCTTCGAATGAATTTTCAGGCATACTTTCAATTTTTCCATAGAACTCTTCATCAGCAAATGCACTGCTCATAAATCCAAGCAGAGCTAGGGATAAAATAATTTTCTTCATTAAGCTTCCTTAAAAGTTTTTGATAAATTTGATAGGTAATTATAACCTAATTTATATTCAGGATAATGAACTCTTTGATAAGTATAAAGGTCAACTTAACATACTAGCCTGCGGATACTCATGTGCAATCATCAAAAGTGATTTAACTTTAATTCTGCAGGTTAGATCAATTTTATCACATCACTTCCAACTGATCACGGTCAACTAAATACGCCATTTTATATTTATTTAATTTTATTAGTATTTTAAAAACTTGTAATTTAAAGAAAAATCACAATATATAAAGTAAGAATATAAATTATAAGGAGCACAAAAATATATGCGTTTTGACAAACTGACAACTAAATTTCAACAGGCAATTGCTGATGCTCAGTCTTTAGCAAATATAAATGATAATAGTTCTATTGAACCAATTCATCTTTTAAGTGCATTGTTAGAGAAAACAGATGGAGATGAAATATCACTTCTTTCTTCTGCTGGTTGTAAAACGCAAGATTTAAAAAAATCTCTAAATGATGCTATTAAAAACCTTCCTAAAGTTGATTCAAAGAATGGTGAAATTGGGGTATCCAGAGATTTAAATAATCTTCTAAATCTCACTGAGAAATTAGCTCTAAAACAGGGAGATGATTATATTTCTATAGAGATGTTCCTGCTTGCCTTAATTGATGATAAAAACTCTGCTGGTAAGTTATTAAAGCAGCATGGCTGTGAAAAAGAATCACTTAAAAAATCGATTATGTCAGTAAGAGGAAGCGATAAGATAAATTCTCAAAGCGCAGATGGTCAACGGGAAGCATTAAAGAAATATACACTTGATTTAACGGATAGGGCAAGGCAAGGCAATCTTGACCCAGTGATTGGTAGAGATGATGAGATAAGAAGAGCAATGCAAGTACTTCAAAGAAGGACTAAGAATAATCCTGTGCTTATTGGCGAGCCAGGTGTGGGTAAAACTGCCATTGTCGAAGGCCTGGCGCAAAGAATAATTAATAATGAGGTACCAGAATCCCTTAAAAATAAAAAAATATTGTCACTTGATATGGCTTCTTTATTAGCGGGAGCAAAGTATAGAGGAGAATTTGAAGAGCGGTTAAAAGCCGTACTTAAAGAAATCGCTATGGAAGATGGCAATGTAATACTATTTATTGATGAAATTCATACGATGGTAGGTGCTGGTAAAGCTGAAGGAGCAATGGATGCTGGAAATATGCTCAAGCCAGCTTTAGCAAGAGGTGAACTTCATTGTATGGGGGCAACCACGCTAAATGAATATCGACAGTATGTTGAGAAGGATGCAGCTCTAGAAAGAAGATTTCAAAAAGTGATTGTTCAAGAACCCACTATTGAAGCAACGATTGCAATCTTAAGAGGGCTTCAAGAGAAGTATGAAATTCATCATAACGTGGAAATTACTGATCCTGCTATCGTTGCAGCGGCTGAATTGTCGCAAAGGTATATTACCGATAGATTTCTTCCTGATAAAGCTATAGATCTTATTGACGAAGCTGCTTCTCGAGTAAAAATTGAGATTGATTCAAAACCTGAGGTATTAGATAAACTTGAGCGTAGATTGATTCAACTAAAAATTGAAAAAGAAGCGGTAAGAAAAGAAAAAGATGAAGCTTCAAAAAAACGTTTGAAATCAATTGAGCAGGATATCAAAGAAAGCGAAAGAGAGTTTAATGACTTAGAAGCCGTATGGAAGTCTGAGAAAATTCTATTGAGCGGCACACATGATATTAAGGAAAAGATTGAGCAGGCAAAGCTAAGAATGGATCGTGCAAACCGAGCTGGTGATTGGCAAGCAGTGTCTGAAATACAATACGGTGAGTTGCCAGAGTTAGAAACTCAACTCAAAGAGGCTTCAAAGAATGAAAATATTGAGCAAAGAAAACCTAGAATGCTCATTACTGAAGTCGGTGCTGATGAGATTGCAGAGGTTGTGAGTCGTGCTACAGGTATTCCAGTTTCTAAAATGCTTCAAGGTGATCGAGATAGGCTTTTGAATATTGAAGAAAAACTTCACCAGCGCGTTGTGGGTCAGAATGAAGCTGTCACTACAATTTCTGACGCAATCCTTCGCTCAAGATCAGGGTTAAGTGATCCCAATCAACCTTATGGCTCATTCTTGTTTCTGGGACCTACAGGGGTAGGTAAAACAGAGTTAACCAAAGCTTTGGCAGAATTCTTATTCGACTCAGAAGATCATTTAATTAGGATTGACATGAGTGAATTTATGGAAAAACACTCTGTAGCAAAACTTATTGGAGCGCCTCCTGGATATGTTGGTTATGATGAGGGAGGTTATTTAACTGAAGCGGTGAGAAGAAAACCATACAGTGTTATCTTACTTGATGAGGTGGAAAAAGCTCATCCAGATGTTTTTAACGTTTTATTGCAAGTTTTGGATGACGGTCGATTGACTGATGGTCAAGGAAGAACTGTGGACTTTAAAAATACTGTAATTATTATGACATCCAATCTTGCATCTCAAATGATTCAGGCAAAGGCAGATGAAGATTACCAAGTTCTCAAGCTTGCAGTGATGGGCGAAGTTAAAAATTACTTTAAACCAGAATTCATTAATAGGATAAATGAAATTGTTGTCTTCCATTCACTTGAAGCTAAAAATATTCAATCTATTGCGAAAATTCAATTAGAAAAACTTCGTGAAAGGTTATTGGCTATGGAAATGGATTTTGAGGTTAATGCTGAGGCAATTAAAAAAATTGCTGAGGCTGGATTTGATCCTGCCTTCGGAGCAAGGCCATTAAAAAGAGCGATTCAATCTGAAATTGAAAACCCATTAGCTAAAAAGATTTTAGCAGGTGATTTCAATGCGAAGGATAAAGTGGAGATTGGGTTTTCCAAACAAAAATTTACTTTCAACAAGGCATAAAAGTATTTGTTTGAATGTTAAAATAAAATTTTAAAGAGAAAATATGATTGAATTCAAAGAAATAGCTACCGTCATTCAACTTGCTGTTGCACCTGCATTTTTATTGACGGGGATAGGTGCGATATTAGCCGTAATGTCGACAAGGCTCTCAAGAATTGTTGACCGATACAGGATTCTCAACGAAGGTTCTAAAAAGCTTAATATGGAACATAAGAAAGAAATAGAGTTTTTAATCAGAAGGTCAAAATGGACGCACTGGGCAATCGCACTTACTACGGTTTCAGCCTTATTGATTTGTGTGCTTATAGCTATGATTTTTATCGCCACAGAGGTCCTTTTCAATTTAGATCAATTAATTACGCTCTTGTTTATTTTAGCAATGGCTTTTTTAATTTTTGGTTTATTGAGCTTTTTGAAGGAAGTTGATTTATCAAAAGGCGTTATCAAATTTTGATGATTAATCAAAATATCTTTTTGTTTCTGACTTAAGAATTTTAACGAGCAATAATATTCCAATTAAATTTGGGATCACCATCATGCCATTCATGACATCTGAAAAATTCCAAACAAATGCCAAGCTCATGGTAGCTCCTACAAAAATCAGAATTGAAAAAATGATTTTATAAAAATTAACGACCCTTGAACCAAACAAATATTCAATCGCTTTTTCACCATAGTAACTCCAACCAATTAGTGTCGAAAAAGCAAAAAGTGCAGAACAAACTGCAACAATTGTAGCTCCTGTATTACCTAACGTCGCAGCAATGCTTCTTGCTGTTAAATCGGCAGCACTGATTCCTTCTGTCCAAACATCTGTCGTTAAAATTACAAGTGCTGTGAGGGTACAAACAATAATGGTATCAATGAATGTTCCTGTCATACTTACTAATGCCTGTCTAACAGGATCATTTGTTTTAGCGGCAGCTGCCACAATTGGAGCTGAACCTAGTCCAGCTTCATTAGAAAACAAACCTCGAGCAACACCAAAACGAATTGCAGCAGCAAGTGTTGCACCTACAAATCCGCCGGTTGCTGCATGACCATTGAATGCATGATTAAAAATTAAAGCAAAAGCATTGGGTATCTCTTCAAATCTATATATCAAAACAATTAAGACTGTACTGATATAAAGCAAGATCATAAAAGGGACAAAAAATGAAGCAAACTTACCAATTGATTTAATACCTCCAACAATAACTAACCCTGCTAGTATGGCTAATATGCCTCCAGTCCACATAGTTGGAATATCAAAAACATTTAAAAATATTGATGCCGTTGCATTTGCTTGTACCATATTGCCGGCACCAAATGCAGCTAGAAAAGTGCATACTGCAAATACTGACCCTAACCATGGAAGTCCGGCACCCTTAGCAATATAATACATAGGACCACCTCTCATGCCATTCGGACCTTTTTCACGATACTTAACGGCTAAGAGGGCTTCTGAATATTTTGTCGACATGCCAAAAAGGGCTGTTAACCACATCCAGAAGATAGCGCCTGGCCCACCTAATGTTATTGCGGTTGCCACGCCTACAATATTTCCGATACCAACGGTTGCGGCAAGCGCTGTCATCAATGTTGAAAAATGTGAAATATCTCCATCTTGATCTGATTTACTAAAAATGATTTTAAATGCAAGTGGAAGCGTTCTAAATTGAATGCCTCTGAGTTGAAATGTTAAATATATATGCGTGCCAAACAGAAGTATTAATAGTGGCGCCCCCCACATCCATCCTGCTAATTGGCTAACGAGTAATTCTAGTGATTCGAGCATAATGTTTTGCGATTTTTACAATACATCAAAGATAACACAAATAAAATTTCTATAAAAAATATCCTGACAAT
>Ga0233450_10003819_pt1 | contig 13959 bp, 11 predicted proteins | sample 011ome_30_FD_189956 | JGI IMG/M metagenome (GOLD analysis project Ga0233450, IMG submission 189956) | Coastal salt marsh microbial communities from the Groves Creek Marsh, Skidaway Island, Georgia - 011501CT (spades assembly) | ecosystem: Environmental > Aquatic > Marine > Intertidal zone >... | reverse complement strand
TGATCTCGGTGGTCATTCTCGTTCTCGTTTTATCGAGGATTTTCAAGGGAACGACGATTGCTTACTCCGAGTTGAAGCCTTCGTATTCGAAATATTTGGAATTGAGAAGTGACCCGGATGTCATGAACATGAAATGTTCGGTAAGTAACGACACATTGACCTACGCTTCGTTCACGACGTACTCGTACGAAAAGGCGGATGCGTGTAGCTGGGTCACTGAAGATCTTTTAAAGGATAAGAGGACGTACAGTGAAACAAAATACGTTCTCGTTAAAGACGGAGATCCTTACGACTTGGGAGACGGCAATGGAGCGCAAACCTCTTATGAAGGATATGTTTTGCCGAGAAGTAAGCTCGGTAAAACTTCGGCGTGCAAGGAGCTAAAAAAACTGCAGACATGCCAAGCGATCAGGGACGGCTGCTCTCGAGGTCACGAGCTTATGGAAAAGCTCATAGAAAAATCAGAAAGTGCAGTTTTTCCTCTGAAAGATCTTCTCGACAGCGAATCGAAACTTCTCTCTTTTGTCAACGCCACGTTGACGCAATCTTTCGAATCGTTGCTTTCAGGCTTGGAAGGGCCTCGAATTGCTGTGAAAGAATGGGCGTCGAAAAATATGCCCGCTTTGTATGGGTACTTTGGCTCTCTGCAAAATTACGCTCAGGGACAATTTTTTCGACAAGAATTATCATCGGACTCGCCCACCAATTTTTTTAAGAGCGTCTCCATCGCATGCGCAATTTACAATGAAAAAATTGCCGACGCAGGTACGTGCGATACAAGCTGGATAGGGGATGGCGTGTGCAATGCAGCGTGCAATAATCCCTACTGTCTGAATGACGGTGGGGACTGTCTGACAGGGACAGCATTATACACGAGCTCGCATGAGTTCTGGGACGATGCAACAGACGAATATACATATCGAGGATTTTCTCCTTTGCAACAAGGCGATGAACTATTTATTCAGCCGTATTATAACATAAGCGACAAGGAAACCCTCTTCGATGATGATATGGTGAATATACTGAAAACTATACTGAATGCCAACGACGAAGACGTGTGGACAGCTCTTGAAAATATATTCGAAGAGCCCTATATTCATCCAATATGGCAAACACCTACAAACATGTTTGTTGGAGTTGATCCAAACGACACGTGTGGTAATCCCAGCACTTGGTATAAATCATACGAAATGGACAGGCCTCCCTCCTGGCTTGAACACCTTGAGTCTGACATTGACTTTGTATACGATACAGTCTTGCGCGACTCTATTTTCCCAGCATTGGGTGAACCCTCCGGAGCACTACGTCCTTCTGGCTTTGTTCCAGTTCAAAGGACTGATGTTTTTTCGTGTGATGCGCAGTCTAAAGCACAGAATCTTCCTGGGATAAAAGGCGAAACAACAGCCAACATCAAGGCCTGGGTTGATTACTCATACGCCTTGTTTGCTTATTTCAAAGATAAGTGCGGCGCTGATGAAGCTGGGCATTGGAAAACAGATTGTCCAACCTTCACTGTCGACGATTCTATTTTTTCGGTGACCTTCCCTTTGGCATTTTTATCCGATGATACCGTTGGTTCAGATGATGAAAATATTGCTTTTGAACGGCTCGATTTCATCCGCTTAGTAAGCGAGTTAGAGTATGCGTATCTGGGTTCATCGGCCCGCGAGAACTCGGGCAGCGTTGAGCAACTCCTTCTCGATGCTGGCATCAAAAGAGATTCGGCAGGCTACAGCATTAATCCGAGTGTCAACTATGAAGCCTACTACACAGCTTCAGACGTTTCCGAGTGCTCGTACAGCAAAAGAGTTGGCGCGAGCCCGGCGACGGTTGTCACCGTCGTTCTCGGTTTAATCGGAGGCGTCACTACTACGGTTTCAGTCTTTGCGCTCGTTCTGTATCAACTTTTCAGAAAGAGCGTTTTCAAAAAATACAAAAATGAAATGCAATCGAAAGACCCTTCTTCTTCAGTTCCCGTGTAAGAAGAAAAAAAGAAGTTGGAGAGAACATTATACACACGCATATACATATGTATGGGTAGGTTGCCAAAAAGTACAAGAAGGAAATTTCGGTAGAAGAAAATTCTTCAGCCATCTAATCCTCGAAGAAGGAGTCGCTTCGAAGCGCGCGCTCCGATCAATATCTTTTATATTTATTATTATTCTAAAAATTCACTTGACGAACACGTTCGAAAAGTCATCACATATATATACAAATAGCACCCGACGTTTGTACATGATTAATACGATGACCAGCAAAATAAAGTTCCTTACACTCGTCGCCGTATCCGTTCTATTTCATAAACCTGTCAATAATGAAATCTTCCCCGTCCACTTTCGTTTATATATTTTTTTTTTGAAGAATTTTTTTCTTTCCTTTTTTGCTCGAAACTCACCTAAAACTGATGAGAACTGACAGACTGCATTTAATTGGAGAAAGAAGCAGAGCATTCCTCTTTCCACGCGCACAATTTTTACTCCACTTAGAAACACACAACGAACGTATTCTTTTTGTATTCTTCCGCGGACGAAGAACACGAACCCTTTCTTTCTTTCTTTCTTTCTTTCTTTCCTCAGTTGTTGAAAAAGAGAGCGTTTATAAAAGAGAGAAAAGGATTAAGAAGAGAATACCGACGAGAACATCTCTCTCTCTCTCTCTCTTTCTCTCTCCTGTTTTTCTTCTTCTTCGTCTCGAGTGATTTAGAGAGAATTAGTAGGGGAAATGGAAGCAACAACAACAACCGATGACGATGCGCCAGGAAAGAAACAGACGACCGCGACTCCTAAATCAAACGCGGATTTTCGAAACTTTCTCCTTTCAAACAGGAGGAACGACGAGGAGAAGAACTTTGCGAAGAATAATACGACGACGACGACGACGAAAGAAGAAAAAGATTTGCCTGATGTTGGTGCTTTTCCAAATCGAAAGAAGAAGAAGAAGAAGAAGGCGAACCAACTACAGGAAACGACGACAAAAACGCGACGCGATGAAAATAATACGCACAGATATCGAGATCGAGCGAAAGAACGGAGAGAAATGGAAGAAGAAGATCAAGATGATGATGATGGTGATGAAGGAAGAAGAGCGGATAATCAGCGCGATAAGAGTAATACTTTCGCGACGACGACGACGAGAGGAGGGGTGTTTGAACACGCTTTCGAGGATGAGGACCGACTCACGACAAAAACGACAACGATAAATACAAATAGCAAACGTTTGATGGACATTGAAAAGAGCAAATACATGGGCGGGGACGAGAAGACGACGCATAAAGTGAAAGGATTGGACTTTGCTCTGTTGAGGAAGAAGAGAGAGGAGTTGTTCGAGATGAAAAAGGAAAACATAGAGGAGGGCGACGACGACGACGAAGAAGAAGAAGTAGTAGTAGAGGATGAAGACGACGCGAACAATAATAATCCATCGTCGTCCGTGTATTCTTCTCTGTACGACGCGAAATCGAACCTCGGGCGCATCCTCGTTTCTAAAATCGAGACCGCGCAAAAGCGAAACAAAGACGCGCTGACGAAGCGGACGAAAATCCCACCGCTCTCGGGCGTTTCGTACCTGTACGACGTCAACAGTCGAACGCGAGAAGTGACGAGAACGATCGAGATGGAAACGAAACCTCGAGCGGATATCGAGGAAGAACGGAAAGCGCGACGAAGAGAGTTTGCGAAGATTTCAAAAGACGAGGAAAAGATTTTACGAGCGGTGGCAAAGGCAATACGTGAGCCTCGCGGTACAAAAGAAGAGGAGAAAAAGAATAGTCATAACATAGCAACAGATAATAGCAACGCGAGCGCGGAAGGAAAGAAAATAGACACCAACAATGCGGCGGCTGATTCGGATTCTGAGGATATTTTCGCAGACGTTGGCAAAGATTACGACGCAATCGCGGAACTGAAGAAAGAAGAGGAGCAAAATGGCAAAAAAGAAGCAACGACGACAGCAGCAAAGAAAGAGTCGAGAACAAAGTTGTTCGACGGCGAAGCGCTGCTTGAGGAGTTCGAAACTGGACCGCGAAAAGCAGACGAAAACATTAAAAAAATGGACGAAGCGTACGAACGTAAGCGATTGGAAGAACGCGCGGAGATGGACGACGACGCGTACGGCGAGTACTATCCTGGTTTTGACGCCGGATTTGGCGGCGAGATAGACGACGACGACGACGATGGCGATACCGACAGGGATAAGGACAAAGATAAAGATACCGGCGAAGAAGAAAAAGGGAAGAAAGGGAAAAAGAAGAAAGAACTCACGGAAGCGCAAAAAATGAAACAGAAAGAAAACGAAGCGTATCAAGCCATGCAGAAGCACATGAAGGAGAAGTATTCCGACAAGTACGACGCCGCGTTCGGGGTCGTCAAGAAAAAAGAGGACAACGAGAACAACGAAGCCGAGGACACAAAAACGGAGGAGGAGAAAGAAGGCGTCGCCGGCGGAAAACGCGCCAAGCGTCTTAAGATCTGATTCGTAATACTATACGTCTAATGGTTTAAAATACGTGTAAAAGTCAAAGTCTCGCTCGCATCTTTTTCTACACTTACGAGCTCGCGTTTGTTGTTGTTCTATGGTTAAAGTTAAGTTCCAAATGGGTTTTGGAAGCAGATGCATTTTTTGCCTTTTGCGTTTGCGCACTACTAAGCAGTGGAATATTATTAGGTAAGCTGAATAAGAGGAATATTTTCCCTCACTGTTTTCCAATCTCTTTTCTTCCCCTAAAAGAAACCCGTTTCTAGAAAGAGATATACGCGCTTTCCACGCGCGCACACAACAGAGAGCTCGAGTTTGGGAGCGGAGTCTCTTCCTCTTCTCTTTTTCTCCGTTTGTGCCCGCGTGGTGCGCATTCATTATTCGCGGATGAGAGGAAGAATTTAAAAGCAAGAAAATCGACGAATTGGAGAGGAAGAATTTAAAAGCGAGGAAAGATGTCGACGCTGATGCACCAACGGCACTTGCTCTTGCTCGAAAAGAAGCACAGACGAAACGAGACGACGTGGTTCGTGACAAAATCTGCACTTAAGAAAGGAGAGACGAGGAAGAAAAACTTTCACGTTGTTCGTCGTCGTTTGTTGCTCTGCTGTCTTATATTGGTCACCTTGGTGTTGTATTCTCGATTTTATTCGTCAACAAAGACGACGGCGACGTCGCCGTCGAAGATGCAACAAACGACCACCCGAAGAAGAAGAGCAGGAGCGGTTAAAGAATTCGTTGGATGTAACGACGACAAGGATGGTAACGAAGATGACGAGGACGAAAAAAAGATGGATGCGAAGGACTTCGTGCTCCGCTCGATCGAAACCACTCGAGTTCGCTCGAAACCGTTTGCGAGTTACGTGCACTTGTGTCGCGTGTTCCCTAGAAAACTCTATCGAGAAATGACGGAGTATTTCCCACCGAAAGAAGCTTTAGCGCCGGCAAAATTGACGAGCCATAAGTTAAGATATAAAATCGATCGCGTCGGGAGTTTACTCGATCTTCCCGAGGCCATGAAGAAGACGTTTAAGAATTTCACGAAGACGGTAGAGGTGTGGTCAAAAGCGGAGGAGATTTTGTTATCGGAGAGGTTGAGGGAGACGGTGTTTAGAAAATTAGAGGTAGACGAGGTCGAGAAGAAAACACGGTCGAAGGATTTTCGGATACAAATGGACGTCGGCGGGTTCACTTTAGGGCCGCACCCTGATTCACCGAAAAAAATCGTGACGTTGATGTTGTATTTTCCAAAAGAAGAGGAAGAGGAAAGCAATAAAAAACTCTTCGGGACGTGTTTGTATACGAAAGAACAATATGAAACGTTCGCAGACAACGACGAAGGAAAGGAAGTATTACCATCTTGCGAGAAGAAGTTTTTGTTTGAACCAAACACGGGATACGCGTTCAAAGTAGGCGAGGAAAGTTACCACGGCGTGGACGACATCCCGCCACGCTGCGAAAGAAGAACTCTTTTGATTAACTGGTACTCGACAAGCAAACCAGTAGGGACTCAATCTGGAATCTTTCCAAACATTTGGGATATTATTAGAGGGGATGCGTAATCTTAGAAACATGTACATAATGAGAAACATTCGCGGCGGCTATAGCTAAAACATTTACTACTCCAAAAACGAATTTAGAGCGCGTAGAAGTGCTTTAAATACTCCAACGCCTCTTCGTTCGTGGAACACACTTTCAAATGTTCCTCCATTTCTCCTTCATTCACTAAACCGTGCTCTACGCACGACACGGTGATGAACTCTAAAAGCTTGTCAAACACGCCGTCGTAATTCATGAGCAAAAACGGAACCTTCTCTTCGCTCCCGATCCGTCGCAACTGAAATAAAGTCAAAATCTCCGCGAACTCGTCCATCGTACCGATACCGCCGGGAAGGCAAAAGAACGCCGTCTTCGTGTCCTCTTTCCCGTTCCTCACCCCCGCGTCGACGAGTCCGTGCTTCCGCGCGCTAAAGAACGAACACGTGGCGTATTGAGATTCGTTCAAGTACGGATGCTTCCGAGTCTTCTGCCTTCTCATGACTTTGCCTTCAATGTTGTCTCGTTCCTCTTTCTCGCCCATTAATATCAAGATACCGCTCGCTTTCCCGTTCGCTTCCAACCCTCCTAAGGTCACCGCATCCATCAACCCCGGCCCGATGCCAGACCACGTCGTGCACTCCAACAACACTGCCACTGCTTTGGCTAAACTCTTTGAACGCGCAAAATGGGCGTGCTCTTTATCTATTCTGCTCGAACCTAAATAGATCGCCCCACGACCGTTCCTTTCCACGAGTTCGTACACGAGGTTTAATTCCTCTCCGATTTTCGTCACCGACTGCCGATTCTTTTGTTGTTGTTGTTGTTGTTGTTGTTGTTGTTGTTCTCCAATTGGAGTCACCGACGGTCTCTTTTGAAATTGTTGTCGTTTTCTTCTCGATGATGACGATGATGATTTCAAGACGCTCGGAATGCGACCACGGCTCAAACAACGAAAACTCATCGCATTCGTCGTCTTTGTCGTTCCATTCTTACGTCGTGTAGTTTGTTCTTCTGGGCAGAGAGAAAGAGAGCGTTTAAGAATAGCAGAGTTTAGGGAAATGCGTCACTTTTCCAATTCAGAATGCAGAACACCACGAAGAAGAAGACAAAGACAAAGACCATCATCGCGGACGAGCAACCTCGTCTCCTCGAGACAAAGGAGAAGAAAAGAAGAGGAGGAAACCAGAGGAGCAACAAACGCGCTCTCGATATCGAGAGTTCTCTCTCTTTATCTTCTTCTTCTTCTTCTTCTTCTTCTTCTCAAGAAGCGGTAATACCGTTAGGGAAAGACGAGGAAACCTACCACGTGTACTCCGCGGTGTTTATTAAACTCTTCTCTTCTCCTTACTCTTCTCATGCGAAAACGAGGAAGACCACGGGAAGACTTTTAGGTGGAGAAGGCTTTGAAACGTTTACCAACAGAGAGGCGCTTCTCTCGCTCGCGTTTTACGGAGACGAGGAGGAGGAGGAGGAGAACGAATTTGGTGGTCGGAGGAGCAGCGCAAGCAACACCTTGAAGAGCGTCGTCTCTTTGGAAAGAGTTTCGTTGCGCGGCAGAAGCAACAAAGGCGGGAAAGGAGGAGTGTCTGTCGTCCCATGCGTGGCTGCCTTTGCCGCGATGGACGAGATTCGATTCGCGACGAAATCTTCTTCTTCTTTGCGTTTTGTTTTGACCAACGCGGAGAACAAACGCGTGTGCGAAGGAAGGTTGAACGCCGCCGGAGAAGTGGCGGCGGCATCGATTTGGAGTCGGGTGGAGAGCGAAGAAGACGAACGAGAGGAGGAAGAGGAGGAAGAGGAGAAAGGCAAAAAAGTTTTATCGCGGACGGAAAAGAAAGCAATAACGACCGAGGCGGCGACGAGGGGAAAACGAAGAGGAGAAAGCGACGAGGAGACGTGCCGCTTGGAAATGTCGTTCGTCGGTGAAAACGCGACGGTGAAAGCGTCGTGCGAGGTGCCCGCGGAGAAATTTTTTGCCATCCCCCGCTCGAATGAAAGACGCGTCTCTTCTTCTTCCCGCGAGCATTCGCCGACGCCGTCGGAAAGAGGAGGGGGCGCGGGTTCCGAGAAATCCGTCTCTTGGCACGAATTCAACGTCGATCGAAGAGATGATTTCGCGAATAGCAGCGGGGACGACAACGTCGATGACGACGAAATCGACGACGACGACGAAAAGAACGATTTGAAAACTCTACTCGTTCGTGGTAATACTACTACGAATAGTAGTGAGAGTAGTAGTCACATCAACGGTAAAGAAGAAAAGATAATGAAACCGGCGATGATGCGAAACAAAAAGAACTCAAAGTTAGTCTCCTGCTTGCGAGAACTGATTCCGTTAGAAATTCCTTCCGCGGTTGCTTCGTCTGGAAACATGATTTTACGGAAAATCGACGATTCGAAGGCTTACGCTCAAGACACGACGGCGCTGATACGAGCGCAGTACGCGGAATTGACCAAAGAATGGAATCACACGAAAGCAAAACTCAATTCATCCGGCGATATCATCTCGGAGGAAGAAGAAGAAGAAGAAGACAGCATTCGCGGTACGAACCGCGCGTTAGTCGAGATGCAACAAATGACCATCGTTGACGACGGCATGAAAAGTGTCGTCAGCGGAAGAGCTGAAGCAAACGCCTCCACGGAAACCCACGCCAACGAACTTTCGTGGTTCTCCGCGGGCGTGCGCATTGGCGTCGGCGTTGGATTGGGAACGTGCTTAGGTGTTGGAATAGGTGTTGGAATTTTGGTCAACGGTATGGTCGCTGGTAAAGATAAAATCGCACGGATCCGTACGGTCGTAAAAAGCAGAATAACCGGAAGTTAAAGAAAAAGAAAAAGAAGAAGAAGAGATCAGTTTAGACGCTCGCTCGCTCGCTCGCTCGCCGCAAAGAGTTGTTGTTGTTGTTGATAGTATTGAACTACTTTTAATAATATTTTATACTCGAAGAAAAATGATATACAAAAGGTATACAAAAGGCTATGGATATATATACCTCTTCCCACGACTACTACAACGAATACCCGAGTTGCACCAACAATTGTCCCAACCACTTTTGCGTCGCCGCGTCGTCCTTCAGATGCGCGGTAAACGCCGGATCTCTCAACTGATCCGGAAAGCACCTCCTCAAACACTCCGCCGCTCTCGGATTATCGCTCAACCGTAAGTAACACCTCACGATGTGCTTCAACAACCTCGCGCTCGGTTGTTCCGCCAACTGCGCGACCATCCCCCCTAACACCGACCCAACCGCGTAGCACCTCTCCGCCGTCGCGCACGTGTACGCCAACCCGACTTCGTCCGATAAAATTTTCTGCACGATAAACGTCGCCACCGTTTTCGACAGCTCCGACCCTAACTCCATCGTTCGTAAACATAACGGGATTATCTCCGTGCTCAGTAAGAAATTAATCACCTCCGTGTCGTCCACTTTCACCAACGCGCCGATCACCCCTAACGACGTCAACCGTAAATACTCGAACGGTCTCGTTTTGCTCACCGTGTTCAAAAACGGGTACAAGAACAACGGCACGTGCGCGTTTAAAAACTGCGCTCGCGTGTCCGGATGCGACGCCACGCACTGCAGTAAAGCTAACGCGTTGCACACTCTGTTCGACGCGTGATTCGTCAACGACGGTGGCGATAAGAGAGGATAAATGGAGACGATTTCTTGCAACAACGCCGGGACGACGCCGTAGCTGTGCCACAGCACCGGGGCGAGATCGACGAACAGATCTCTTCGTTTGCTGATGTCTAACAAGGCGTTTTCTCTCGTTTCTGGGTCTTGTAAGCTCGCGACTAGGTGTTCCATTTTTAACGCTTGGTTATTTGATGAAGCGTTGTTGTTGTTCGAAGTCGTGCTCGTTTGTTGCTGTGTCTGCGCGGCTTGCGCGGCCATCATCATCGCGCGTACGAATCGTCCAATCGATTGGAAACACTTTGACTCGCTCTGCGCTTGCTTTTCGAATATGTATTGAACAAATATCGATTGACTTTTAGCTGAATTTTCCCGTCAAAAGAAAAGACGCGTATCACACTGCTAAAGAAAAAGAGTCCTTCTGTGTTGTTCTCTGCGCTCTGTCGAGGAGAAGTAAGTGTTCGTCTCTCTTTCGCAAGTACGAGTAGTATGTGAAAGTGTTTTCGATGCAGAGATCACCTTTGGGGGAAACGTTCGTCAAAAAGAAAACGTAAGAGAGTTGTTGTTTTTCTCTCGCGCAAACGGGAGTGGCGTTTGACGAGAACAAAGAGCGTTATTAAAGAGAGTTAAAGAGAGAAAGAGAGAGACTAAAGTTTTAACACACCACTCTTTTTCTCCTCCTCTCTCTGCTTTTGCGCGCGTATTTAGTCTTCGTTTAGTATTCGCATCATCGGGAGGAGATGATGCGCTTTTTACGCGCAGAGAATGGAACGCGGAGAAGAGGATTCGTTTCCTTTGCACGGACGACGACGAGGATGCGATTTTTGGTCACATTCATCCTCGGAGCGGCAATTTTGACGACGACTTTGACGAATAATGGTGTTTCTTGTTCGGACGATATCGTCCAGAAAGAGGACGGTGGCGATATCGTCGTCCCGAAAGTGCACGTCAGTCGACATTTCACCACGAGCGACTCGAAGACTGGGTTCCCGTTCGCGCTCGATCCCGCGGTAAACGGCGCGCTCGAAAAAATGTTGAGTACAACATCATCCTCTCACTCCGACGACGAGGATAGAGACGAGGAAAAAGCAGAAGTAAAGGAGGCGTTTACTACTACTGAGGAGAATCCAAAATACAAAGGGTATTACTGTCCTTTCGTCGGCCACGCGAAGTGCGAGGAGACGGATTCGCCGGAAAAGTACCACGGCGTGGACGCGTGGACGATCGACGAGACGTTCGAAGGCGTTTCGCCACCAGAACACGTACCTTTGGGAGAGTTTGACCAGACGAGGAAAGTACCGTCGCCGTGGCGCGCGTTAGGCGTGAGAGAGAGAGAAGGCGAGAAGGCTTTGAAGGAGGTGTTGAGGCAGAGGAGGAGAGGCGGCGGCGGCGGCGGGAGTAGTAGTAGTAGTAGCGAGGAGGAGGAGGAGGATTCGTGGACGAGGAAGTACGAGAATAATAACAACGCGGATTATTTTTACGAGGATGACGCGACGTCTTCTTTTGCTTCTTCTTCTTCCTCGTCGTCGTCGTCGTCGTCGTCTGAGGAGAAAATCGAGGAGGCGTTCAACGCCGCCATGCGCGTGTTGCAATTTCACGATTCGGACTTGGAACGCGTAAGAAGAAGTAGGAAGTATAAGAACAAACACTATCCTGGCGAGGAAGCCATGCGAATGGGCATCGAACAAAGGTTTGGAAACATCAAGACGGCTTTGCTTGATTTCATGGAATTACTCATCAGTTCGAAAGAAACGAAGAGTCCCATGGAGGTTTACATCGAGTTGCTTCAAATGGGTAATTGCTTCCGGGCGAGAGGCGAGTTGGGCGACGCGGATTACGCGACGGATGCGTTCGAGATGGCCTTGTTAGCGAAAGGCGTCGCCAGGACGCAAAACGTGGAAGTGTACATATTTTATGGCGAGTTTAAAACGTACTTGAACGAGTTACCAGCGGCGAAAGCGTTGTTGCAAGAAGGCGTAAAGCAGGATCCTCGCAATCAACCGATGTATTTCGCGTTAGGTAACGTCTGCGCGAGTCAAGGTCAGTGGGAGGAGTCGATCGCGGCGTTTGGGAAAGCGGTAGAACTCGCTCCGGGACACGAACGATCGAGAGAGGCGTTGGAGGCAGCTATGAAACACGCGGTTGGCTCGAACAGACGCATGTACGCCGCTTTGTGTTTGTTGCTCTTAGCAGTTTTAGCGTGTTCTTCGATGATTATTTTCTTAATGGGCAGTAGTAGTAGTGGTAGCAAAGAGAAAAAGGCGAAAGACAAAGAGAGCAAAAAGCGCAAGTAAAGTGTGTTTTATTATATGATACTAATGCAAGCGTACGTAGAGTAGTAATATTTCACAGCTCTCAATCTATTGGCCAAACAAGCTCGGAATATACGCGTGATACGCAAACTCAGGGTCAAACACGAATTGCGGGAACCACATTTCCGACGGATCTAGCAGTTTGTGCCAAAACAAAACGATCCACGGGCCGACGCTTCCTAACGCCACGTTCAACCAAATCGCGTATTTCATCGGCATCTGTTTCCTCCACCCTAACGTCGAGATGAAAATCAACAACGCGACGGTTAAAGACCCAGTCGTACCTTTTACCAAACGCAAATGAAAATCACTATCGTTAAAGAGTTGACTCGTGTGCCAAAACTGTTCCGGTCCCAAGTACGTGTACACTGCCATGTAGCAGTTATCGAACACCGCCGCGGCGGCGTTCAAACCGACGTACGTCAACGTCGCCGCGTCTGGCGACATTTTCCCTAACCTCTTGCGACTTCCAGCCGTGATGAATTTATTCAATTTATTCCCGAAACTCATATCTTCCTCCTTCACGTCTCTCGGTACCTCCGGAACCAACGCCAAACAAAACTCCGTGCTCTCCCACAACTTGGCGATGGAAAAATACCAAAACGGCATCACCGCCCAAAACATCCAATCCGGCGCGTCTGGTTGCGCCGACCAGGCAATCCAAACCACCCCTTGAAACGACGCGACAAACGAATACCCGAGCTGCATGGCGTACTTCCCTTCTTTGCTCGCTTTAAATATGTTCATCAAAGGCCCGTACGATAACGAGTTTACCAAAAACAACGACGACGTCACCCACATCCACGTCCACCCCGGGCTTTCCCTAAACACCCTCTCTAAAACCACCGCATACAACGCGACCGCTAACGCACCAGCGCCAGAAAACACGTGCAAAGTTGACGCTAAAGTTCTCGATTTTCTCTGAATCGGGTTCCCGATCGGTCTCGGCACCGCCGAAGATCTCCACAGCGCGTACGCGGTGCCAAAAAACAACGTCGCCAAGTACACGTCTTCGATGTACCCGCCGACGCCGGGCGCGTGGTTCCCAATTAACCCGTTCCAAAACGAGAGCATGAATCCCTGAATCTTCTCCAAAGATTCCTCGGGACCGCCGTTCAACGCGACGATCCCGCCGGCGATCGTCGCCGTCGCGAGAAGCACCAGATTTTCATCCGAAGAAGAACTCGCGTTGTTGTTGTTCTCGTCGTCCTTTTTTGACTTCTTCTTCACCGCTTCGTCCTCCTTCTCCTCCGCACCTTCCTCGACTTCTTTCTCCGCGACGACGACCGTTCCCATCGTCACCTGTTGCTCCTCTTGCTCCGACAGAAGAGACGAGTGTTGTTCTCGTCGCGACGACGAAGACGCGCATCGGATCGATGATGATGATGATGATGTGGACGCTCCCACGCTGGAGAACAGACGTTCTGGATGATGTGTTTCTTTTCGTTGAGCTTTACGAGGTCCTCTCGGTCCCCTCCAAATCCTCCTCCTCCTCGAGATGAGAGAGGAGGACGAAACACCACCACAACAACGACTCCTCAAAGCCGTTTCGTGTGTCGCGGATGATGCCGTCGCCTTAAAGGTGATCATCATTTAGTTATTCGTATCCTTTGTGTAAAATGGAGAGAAAAAAGAGAATTCTTAAGAGAAAGAAGGGGAGGAAGAGACTCTGTAAGTATTAGGGTTTAATACCCTAAACAACTTTTGCCTTGTGGTTTTTTTTTCTTCTTTTTTAACTCTCGCGAAGAGTTTCTCGTCACTTCGTCTGTGCTTTTGTTGTCTGTTGCGCGGACAACACACTTTCGAGCAGCGAGCGATTGAGGAAACTTTCTGTCATGACGCGACAACAACAACAACAACGAGATGAGGGCGATGATGCAAACATTGCTTTGATCCAAGTCCCAATCGGCGACAGCGGCGAACACGTCTCGATCGACCCGCGCAATCTTTCCCGAACGAACGTGGAGGACATTCTCGGCGTCCTCCAATCGGAATTGGCC
>Ga0233450_10003806_pt1:0-12500 | contig 13994 bp, 8 predicted proteins | sample 011ome_30_FD_189956 | JGI IMG/M metagenome (GOLD analysis project Ga0233450, IMG submission 189956) | Coastal salt marsh microbial communities from the Groves Creek Marsh, Skidaway Island, Georgia - 011501CT (spades assembly) | ecosystem: Environmental > Aquatic > Marine > Intertidal... | reverse complement strand
CCTGCCGCCAGCGTTCAATCTGAGCCATGATCAAACTCTTCAGTTGAAGATCTTTAACCTCTGACCGAAGTCAAGAGGGGATGGTTACGCAAAGCTTGCTTTACCATCCAAAATCTCAGCTCAGACACAATTCGAAATCATTGAATTAATGAGTCACTTGTTGTGTCTGAATAGTTTGTGAAAACCATTCCAACAAGTGCCCACACATCTGTCTTCATCTGACTGTTAATCAACAAACCGGCCGCTCGGGCAGGTCTTTCGCCGGGGGGATCCCCCGCCGAGGTCGCGCATTATACGTACCGGCGGATGCTCTGCAAGCCTTTTTTGAAAAAAAGTTTTTGAGCCACCAGCCGCCTCACCAATAGGGAGAAGCCTACCGCAAGGCGGCCAGCGAGCTTATCAACGAATGCTGCGACGAGCAACGCTTCAAACTGTGCACTGGCGGGCGCAAGACGCCCGCTTTCAGGTTTCGACAGCGACCGGTAATGGTAAGACCGGCCCCAATACCCCGCAGCCCAACACCCTAACCCAACCGCCACCGCCGCAAACGCCAAGCCAGCAACGCGACAATTAGCGCCCCATAGATAAATGCCTCAGCGATATCGGATCGCGCCAACCAGTAGATGTGCAGCCAGGCCAATACCGCGGCCGGATAAACCCACCTGTGAAGCATTCGCCACCTCCTGCCCAACCATCGTCGGGCGGCATCCGTCGACGTCAAGGCCAGCGGCAAAAACAGGACCCAGGCGGCGAAGCCCACCAGCACATATGGGCGCTCCTCCAGCTCTTCCATCAGGAGTTCCGCCTCCCAGCCCACATAAACTTGGGCAAACAGCAACAGGTGCACGCTGGCATACATGAATACGGCGACGCCCAGCACACGTCGGTAACGGAATAAACCAGCCCATCCATGCCGGGCAAGGGGCGCAGCAAAGAGCACCAGCACCAACCCGCGCACCGCCCAGCTGCCCGTGCCTTGCATCAAATATTTAGCGGGGTCAGGATCCAGCTGGCCGGCAGCCAGCTGCCACACCAAGTAGCCCAAGGGTGTGCCGCACACGATAACGGCAACCCAAGTGAGCAAGCGAGGCGGCATCACGAAATACTCCCTGACATCGCCGCATCGCCATACCGCACGGGCCATTGGGGGACCCCCCGCCCATGCGGGGCGAACCCATTCAAACTCTGGCTCCTAATAAAAACGACGCAAATCCATGCCGTCGTAGAGCCCCGCGACACTTTCGCCATACCCATTAAAGGGCAGGGTCGGCACACGGTTCGGGTTAAAAATGGAAGATGGCAGCCGACGCTCAAACCGCTGCGACCAGCGCGGATGGTCGACATCAGGGTTCACGTTCGCAAAAAAACCGTATTCCTCGGGCTGCAAGGTTTGCCAACTGGTCGCGGGCTGTCGGCTGGTAACGTTAATTTCGACGATGGATTTGATGCTCTTGAAGCCATACTTCCACGGCACCACCAGCCGCAATGGCGCACCGTTCTGATTAGGGAGTGTTTTGCCGTATAAACCCACGGCCATTAGGGTGAGCGGATGCATAGCCTCATCCAGGCGCAGGCCCTCGCGATAGGGCCAGTCAATGATACTGCCGAAGGAACGGGTGCCGCGCATTTCGCTGCGCCGGTACAGCGTCTTGAATTCAACAAAGCGAGCCTCAGGTTTGGGCTCGAAACGACCGAGCAGAGCTGACAGGGGGAACCCGATCCATGGCACTACCATCGACCACGCTTCCACGCAGCGAAACCGGTAAATGCGCTCTTCAAGATCAAATCCGCCCAATAGATCTTCGAGATGAAGCACTCCCGGTTTATTGACCAGGCCACCGACAGAGACCGTCCAAGGGTCGGTCGTCATCTCATGGGCGTGCCGCGCAGGATCTGACTTATCCGTACCAAACTCGTAAAAATTGTTATACGTGGTCACCGCCTCTAGGGGCGTTGTCTGTGCAGCAAGGGCTGAGTCTGCATCCGGTGTATGAGTCAACGCTTGCTGATCCGTCGCACCCTCTCCAAAGGCCTGTGACCAGGGTAAGGCCGCCGCCGCAGAGGCCCCTATTAAAGCGCGACGACTGAGGAAGACGGCCTCCGGTGTAATCTCCGAAGACGAGATTGTAGCGTCAGTGTAGGTCCGTCTTGGCATGCTCCGCATCCCCCGCACGATGGGCTGATTGATCACCACGAAGATGTTGCACCGGCCCCGACAGCGCGTAAATCATAGAGAGCCCCCAAATGGCCACGGGCGGGTCCAGTGCAATCAACCCTAGCAAACCCACTACCAGGAGCATCCGTACAAAGGGCACCCGCCGGTCAAAGGTAATGGACTTGAAGCTCGAGTACGGAAATCGCGAGATCATCAAAAACCCAAGCGCAGCCAGGAGTATCGCGTGCACCCAGTCCAGCGTGGGCCCTGTCCACCCATGAGTTTGGCCCATCCAGACCAGACTGGCGGCGGTCGCCGCAGCGGCGGGGCTTGCGAGCCCGGTGAAATTCACTGTGTCGTCACTTTCCATGTGGGCATTGAAGCGAGCCAGACGCAGCGCGGTGCAAGCGGCGTAGATGAACGCCGCTACCCACCCCACCTTGCCCAATCCAGTCAGCGCCCAATTAAAGGTCAATAGCGCAGGTGCCACGCCAAAGCTGACCATGTCCGATAAGCTGTCATATTGCGCACCAAAAGCGCTGCTGGTGCGCGTCATTCGGGCAACTCGGCCGTCCAGACCGTCAAACACCATCGCCACTAAAATCGCCACGGATCCAGCGTAAAAATCGCCCTGCATCCCTGCAATGATGGCGTAAAAGCCGCAAAACAAGGCTCCCGATGTGAGCAGGTTGGGAAGAAGGAATATCCCGGGCGCTCGCGGCGTCTGCCCGGCGCCGGACTCCTCATATTCTCCGACCAGACTCGCCAGAGGCGCCTCGATCTGTTCGGCCGCGCGTTCAAGCTCGTCGGTGTCGGGGGTCTGATCGTCTGTCAGCATGTGCGTAGCTCCATAGGGCCGCCCGTTCGGCAACCAAATTAATTGTAACAGCGGCGTTTACCCGGGGCACGTTGTCCGACACAATACGCACCCGTTTTTTCAGGCCCCCGATCGAGGTACCCTCAGTGAGCAATTATTTCAACTCTCTCCCTCTGCGCACGCAATTGCAAGAATTGGGCAAGTGCCGATTTATGGACCCGAGCGAGTTTGACGCGGGCGTTACACCCCTGGCGGGGAAAAAACTGGTCATTATTGGCTGTGGCGCTCAGGGCTTTAACCAAGGCCTCAACCTGCGCGACAGCGGACTCGATGTGTCTTACGCGCTGCGCGCAGAAGCGATCTCTGAAAAGCGCGCGTCATGGATCAAGGCGACCGAGGCGGGCTTCAGGGTCGGCACCTATGAGGAAATGGTTCCCGAGGCAGATGTGGTGCTGAATCTAACGCCAGACAAACAGCACAGTAATGTTGTCGAGGCCGTTATGCCGCTCATGAAACAAGGCGCCTGCCTTTCCTATTCCCATGGCTTCAACATCGTCGAGGAGGGGAAAAAAATTCGGGAGGATTTGACAGTCATTATGGTGGCCCCAAAATGCCCGGGCACCGAAGTGCGGGAGGAGTACCTCAGGGGGTTTGGTGTACCCACATTGATTGCGGTGCATCTGGAAAATGACCCCGAGGGCAAAGGTCTGGAATGGGCCAAGGCTTACGCCGCTGGGACAGGCGGCCACCGCGCCGGCGTACTCGAGTCCTCATTCATCGCCGAAGTGAAATCAGACTTGATGGGAGAACAGACCATTCTCTGCGGCATGCTGCAGACGGGTTCACTGCTGTGCTTTGACAGAATGGTGGCGCTGGGCGTCGACGGCGCATATGCCGCAAAACTTGTCCAGTACGGTTGGGAAACGGTCACCGAGGGCCTCAAGCAGGGCGGCATCACCAATATGATGGATCGTCTGTCCAACCCGGCCAAAATCCGCGCCTTTGATCTAGCGGAAGAAATGAAGGTAATCCTCCGACCGCTATTTGAAAAGCATCAGGACGACATCATGTCGGGTCACTTCTCTGGCACGATGATGGCGGACTGGGCTGCGGACGACGCCAATTTGCTCAAGTGGCGCGCAGAGACCAACGGCACACCATTCGAATTACAGTCCATCACCGATGACCCGATCGACGAACAGACCTATTACGATCAAGGCATCTTGATGGTCGCGATGGTCAAGGCCGGTGTCGAATTGGCCTATGAGACCATGGTGTCCGCCGGCATCATCGAAGAATCAGCCTACTACGAGTCGCTCCACGAGACGCCGCTGATTGCCAATACTATCGCGCGCAAAAAACTCTACGAAATGAACGTAGTGATCTCTGATACCGCGGAATATGGCTGCTATTTATTCGACCAGGCCGCGCGACCGTTGCTCAAAGATTTTGTGGAAAAGCTCAACGCTGATGTTATCGGCGTTGGCATGACGGGTAGCGCCGCCGTCGACAACCGCCGCCTGATCGAGGTGAACGCAGAGATCCGTTCGCACTCGGTGGAAGTGGTGGGCGCCCGGTTGCGAGGCTACATGACCGGTATGAAAGCGATTGTCTCAGGCGCATGAGCGCGAGTGAACGATTTTCATCGCAACCACGTATCTCTTACACAAGAATCCCATTGATAGGGGCCCGGTCGCTGGTTAGACTTGCGCCCCATTAAATTTTGAACCGTACTCACCAGGAAATCCTATGAGCTTTGATCTAACGTTGCCGCCCATTCTCGGGGCGGTAGGACTCGTAATTGCCTTCTTAATTTACACCGTGATGTCACGCGCCCCGGCTGGCGAAGGCAAGGTCACGGATATCGCTGAGCAGATTCACATTGGCGCTATGGTCTTCATGCACCGTGAATACAAATTGCTGCTGGCCTTTGCTGCTGTATTGGTGGTGGGCATTCTCGCCTCCCCTTTGGGCACTAACACAGCGATTGCATTCGTTGCGGGCGCTGTGTCGTCTGCCACGGCAGGCTACCTCGGCATGTTCGCCGCCACCAAGGCGAACGTTCGTACTGCCGTTGCCGCCAATCGAGAAGGCGCCGCTGCGGCCTTGAACATCGCCTTTTACGGCGGGTCCATCATGGGTCTTTGCGTCGCTTCTCTGGGCCTGCTCGGTCTGGGTGGCCTCTACTACTACTTTGGCGGCGATCCCCACACAGCACACGCGATCCACGGCTTTGGCATGGGCGCTTCGGTCGTGGCGCTCTTTTCGCGCGTGGGCGGCGGTATCTTCACCAAATCTGCTGACGTCGGTGCAGACCTGGTTGGCAAAATCGAAGCGGGAATCCCCGAGGACGACCCTAGAAACCCCGGCGTCATTGCCGACAACGTGGGCGACAACGTCGGCGATATCGCGGGCATGGGCTCGGATATCTTTGAGTCATACTGTGGATCCATGATTGCCTGTATCGCTATCGCCTCAACGATGGCCTTAAGCGCGGACGCGCAGAGTGCAATGATGGCCTTTCCACTGGCACTCGCGAGCATTGGTCTGATCGCCTCAGTTGCGGGCATCATCATTGTGCGCGCGCGCTCCTCAGCAGCGCCAGAGGCTGCGTTGCGCAGCGGCACCCTGGGTGCACCGATCATCTTCATTGCCATGGCGTGGTTTTTGTCACAGAGCATGGGCATTGACCAAAACATCTGGTGGGCAGTGGTATCGGGCGCCGTGGGCGGCATCGCGATTGGTCTGATCACTGAGTACTACACTGGCGGCAAGCCCGTGAGAACCATTGCCAAGTCCGGTGAGACCGGTCCGGCAACCGTTATGATTACTGGGTTGGCCGTTGGCATGCAGTCAGTGGTGGCCCCGGTTCTGTTCCTCGCTGCCATTATCTACGTATCGACGCATCTGGCTGGCCTCTATGGCGTGGGCATTGCTGCAGTCGGCATGCTGGCCACAGTTGGCATTACGATGGCAATTGACGCCTATGGCCCGGTTGCCGATAACGCAGGTGGTATCGCCGAGATGGCGGGCATGGGCGCTGAAACTCGTGCCATCACCGATGGCCTCGACGAGGTCGGTAATACCACTGCGGCGATTGGAAAAGGCTTTGCAATCGGTGCTGCCGCCCTTGCGGCCCTCGCGATCATCGCAGCATTCGTGGAGACCGTGACCACCAATAACCCGGGCTTTGCACTGGAACTCTCCAACCCAGACGTGCTCATTGGTATTTTCATCGGCGGCACGATTCCGTTCCTGATTGCGTCAATCACCATGACGGCTGTGGGTGATGCGGCGTTTGACATGATTAACGAAATCCGCCGCCAGTTCCGCGAGATCCCCGGGTTGCTCGAGGGCACTGCCGAACCGGATACGGCACGTTGCGTAGATATTGCCACCACCGCGGCGCTGAAGCGCATGATCGTGCCCGGTGCGATCGCCGTACTGGCGCCGGTGGTAGTAGGTTTTGGCCTGGGCGCAACCTCCTTGGGCGGCATGCTCGCGGGAGGTCTGCTGGGCTGTGTTTTGATGGCACTCATGATGGCCAACGCAGGGGGCGCATGGGACAACGCCAAGAAGTACATTGAGAAAGGCAACCTCGGTGGCAAGGGCTCTGATACTCACGCCGCGGCGGTCGTTGGTGACACCGTGGGTGATCCCTTCAAGGACACTTCCGGCCCTTCGATGAATATCCTGATCAACGTCATGGCGATCGTGAGTTTGGTAATTGCGCCGCTGCTCTGAAATCCTTTACGACATGATTGAAAAAAAAGGGGCTTTATGCCCCTTTTTTGCGCCACTGACTCAAGACTCCCGGTAGTAGGTAGCATCTTAAGGCGCCAACACTTTTTCTCCACGCGCCATGCCCGCGACGCCTGAACGGACCACTTCCAGTACTTCAGTCGTGCCCAGCGCCTCTAGAAAAGAGTCGAGCTTTTCAGAAGGGCCGGTCAATTGAACAATATAGGTGCTAGGACCTACGTCTATGATCTGGCCTCGAAAAATCTCGGTCGTCCGTTTGACCTCATCGCGCAGATCTCCCTCAGCCCGCACCTTCACGAGTAACGTATCGCGCTCAACATGCGCGCCCTCGGTAAGGTCCACAACCTTCACCACGTCGATGATCTTGTTGAGGTGCTTAGTGATTTGTTCGATTTTGAGATCATCCCCCGTAGTCGTCACGGTGAGCCGCGACAGCGAATGATCGTCAGTCGGCGCCACATTCAGCGATTCGATGTTGTAACCACGTTGCGAGAACAACCCCACAACCCGGGACAAGGCGCCCGATTCGTTCTCCAGCAGTACCGAGAGTATCCGTCTCATCAGGTTCTCTCCGTTTTGCTGAGCCACATGTCTTTCATGGCCCCGTTTGGTGCCACCATCATCGGGTACACATGCTCATCGGGATCGACATGGATATCCATAAATACGAGACGATCTTTCAGAGCAAATGCTTCCTCCATGGCGGGGAGGAGATCCTGTTGCGTCTTTACCTCCATCCCGACATGCCCGTAGGCCTCAGCGAGCTTTACAAAATCGGGCAGAGACGCCGCGTAGTGACTCTCGGAGTACCGGCCCTCGTATTGCATGTCCTGCCACTGCTTAACCATGCCCAGATAATCATTGCGCAGATTGATGATTTTGACGGGGCAGCCGTACTGACTGCAGGTAGAAAGCTCCTGAATATTCATCTGGATACTGCCTTCACCCGTCACACATGCCACGTCAGCATCGGGCAACGCGATTTTGATGCCCATCGCTGCGGGCAAGCCAAACCCCATGGTTCCCAGACCACCGGAGTTGATCCAGCGCCGCGGATAATCGAACTTATAGTACTGAGCCGCAAACATCTGATGCTGACCCACATCTGAGGTGACATAGGCCTCGCCTTTGGTCGCCTCATAAAGCGCCCGAATGGCGTCCTGGGGCTTGATCGCAGTGGACTCGCCATAGCGCCGTCCGTGCCACAAGCCGTGGGCCTCGCGCCAGCTATCGATTTGTTGCCACCATTTAGACAAAGCGTCGGCATCGGGAAGGGCACGGTCCCCCGCTCCCATCTGCGATGCGACCTGCTTGTCCAATTCTTCAAGAATCGCATCAACCGGCCCCACTATGGGGACATCAACCGGAACGATCTTGGAAATGGACGCGGGATCAATATCGATGTGAATAATCTTGGCGCCAGGACAGAACTTTGACACGGTGTTGGTCACCCGATCGTCAAAACGCGCCCCCGCCGCCAAAATGACATCGGCGTGGTGCATCGCCATGTTGGCTTCGTAGAAACCATGCATCCCCAACATACCCAGGAACTGCCGATCGCTCCCGGGGTACGCACCCAGACCCATGAGGGTATTCGTCACCGGAAAATTGAGCCGGCGCGCAAGCGACGTCAACTGAATCGACGCCTCACCCTGAATCACCCCACCCCCCGCATAAATCACCGGGCGCTTTGCGCTAAGTAACATTCTGGCGGCTTTGCGAATCTGCCCCGAGTGCCCCTTGGACGAAGGTTGATAGGAGCGCAGACTCACGGATTCGGGATAAACATAGTCAAACTTGTACTCGGGATGCGTCAGGTCCTTGGGAATATCCACCACCACCGGTCCGGGCCGCCCGGTAGAAGCAATAAAAAATGCCTTCTTAATGGTGGACGGAATATCCTCGGTTCGTTGCACCAAAAAGCTGTGCTTCACGATCGGTCGTGAGATGCCCACCATGTCGGTTTCCTGAAAGGCATCCTCGCCGATCAAATGACTCTGTACCTGCCCAGAGATGACCACCAGCGGAATCGAATCCATATAGGCAGTAGCGATACCCGTGATCGCATTGGTGGCGCCAGGGCCTGAGGTGACCAACACCACGCCCGGCTTGCCAGTCGCGCGCGCATAGCCATCAGCTGCATGGGTCGCCGCCTGCTCGTGACGCACCAAAATGTGAGGGACTTTATCGCCTTTGAACAAGGCATCGTTTATGTGGAGCGCCGCTCCACCGGGGTAACCGAAGATGTAATCGACACCTTCGTCTTCAAGCGCGCGGACGATCATTTCGCCGCCAGATAGCTTGGGCATGGCTATTCTCCATCTCGTTCAACATTCGGATGGAGAGACGCGATAGCACCGCTCCACCACATGTCGCACGAGACACCGGCCGGATCGCTCCGACGCCCGCAAGATCACAACCACAACACCCATGTGCCGGTGACCTGCGAGGTAGCGCAGTGTCGAGCCCGAGCGGCAGGAGCGCAGCCCCTCCCCACGGAACCCGCAAACAGCCTTGAGAACTATCCCGTCCTGAAGGTAGGCCAGAGGGTAAGGGTACTTACCAATCGCCGTTGCCGCTCGCGTGACGGCGTGAATTGTCTGGGCGCAGCTACCGCAAAGTCAATAGAGGGTGACAAATGACCATAATCAAAAACGGGCAACGTTGACTCAAAAATGACGCATATAAAACCAGTCACCTCTCCCGCTCAACAAAACCGAACGCGGGTTGAGAGAGGCGCTTTTAGCCTCACAGACTCGCTAGAGCTTGTCGATATTCTCGACGCGAAAAGCCTCACGGACTTTGCTGGGTGGCGAGGGCGTGATGTCCACGACCTCAAACCCTTCAAGACCGATGATGACCGACACCACGTCGTCGGTAATACGTCCCGGTCCGCAATTTTCTTCGCAGGTTTCCTCGGCGTCAGACAGTCGTACGGTCACAATAATGGGCGGAATGGGAATACCCTCACCGAACGCCTTGCCCTCAACGGCCTCGGGAGCGAAAAGCGGGACGCGATAAGCTTTCGCCGTACCAAGATCATTGCAGAACCCTTTGCTGGACCCTTCCGCCTGAAACGAATTAAAAAAGACGTAACCACCACCGATTGCCGCTTGATTGACCACTTGCTCACCACGATCCGGAAGGTCCAGGTACCAACCACTGCACGTGAGGAGATTGTCAATCTGCCCGCTCTGGTCTGGCGCATCGCAGGAGCCCACTGCGGCGTCCATTAACGAATCGAGGTCAACCGCCGTTGACCCGGGCGTCAGAGGGCTGTCGATGAAGGTATAAAAACGATTTTCTACGCCGTTAGGCTCGGTCTGGTAAGGGTAGTTTTGTTTCAGTGGCCTCTCGCGATCACCGGATCCGAGGGCGATGAAGACGTTGTTCCCGACCTCCGCTGCAATCGGCTGATTCATGAAGCGCAGGTTCGTCCGTTGAGTCAGTGCAATCGGCTGCTCCGGCCAGTGCCATTCCTCAGGCGCTAGCGCCGTTGACAGGTCAATAGCCCCATCTACAATGTGTGAGAACGTGATGCGATAGATTCGACCTGTGACGTCCACGGCGTAGGCAAAATCAATGTAGCCGTCGTAATCAAAATCAATAATCTCAATATCTGCTACCACCGGCGCGGCTGTCGGAAACGCGCGCAGGAGACCTCCCGTTGTGCCATCCAACGCGACTATAAATTTACCCTTTTCGCAATCAGCCAGACTTAGCGTCGCTGAATTCGCGTCAAGGCAGGCGTCACTGCCGCCGCCCACCAACAATATGGGATTAGGCCGCTCAATTGATCCACCAACCCCCACATAACCTCGCACAAAACCCGTCACCGGCGTCGACCAGGTATCACCAATACCTGAGAAATCCTCATGGGTACAACTCGTGGCCGAGTCAGTGGTGCAACCTACCCGCCAGAGGAACCGAGGCGCTGCCGGTGGCGCGGCATCTGCACCGGGACTGACATCCAATGCATAGATCATGCGTCCACCACGACGCTGGGTCAGGTAGATGTACCCCTCCTCCAATTGGCCTCGCGCGTCGTAGCGGGTAAACGAGCCCGTGGACCCGTCAAAAAAGTATTGTTTGTTCTCCGCACCGATCTTTGACGACTGCTCTTCGAGACCAAAATAGGACACAGTCGGCGTATTGGCGTAGAGGCGGCGGATCGACGCCTCGTGCTCTGGAGCAATGAAAGCCCAGTCCTCCTGGCCGTTTTCGGGGTTAATTGCGCGATAAAGGCCGTCGTTTGAGCCATAAAACACGCGGAACTCACTGCCACCACCCTCTCGGGCACCATAGGTCATCGTCAACGGTCTTGAATGCACGATATCACCGTGAATCGTCGCCCGGCGACCTGCGAAGGGCTGGACTTCGAGTTCCGTCAACAGCGAGTTATCAACATATGGCGGATCGTTAATATCCCCCGCTGACAGATCCGGCACTTTCAAATCTCCACCTTTTAGCCCCGGCTCTGCTCCCATTAAATAATCGAAGACATCATCATCTTCGAAATCAGTGACGGCCACGTCACGCAGACTTCCGCTGGCCTGATCGAGGGTGACAATGGTGCGCAAGGGCTGTCTACGGATTTGCTGCGCGACACCGCCTTTTTCTACAAAGGGACCATCGGGCGCGTCTGACAGCACACTTTTAGTTTTGGTAGGGTCGTCGGATTGAACACCGCGCATTTCCGGCAAACACTCACTGACCGGGCTGGGCTCTAATTGCAAGCCTTCAAAATAAGGCCCGGCGGTACCCGAGGAGTCCTTGGTTACCGATGACGTATCCCGTGTCCAGAAACTGGTAGCACAGGACTGCGCGAAGCCTGTTTGAGGGTTAATGGCGCGGTTGAGCGAGACATCAGCCAACCCCACTTTCCCATCAAACACGGCCAGTTGGTATTGCTTGAGATTACCCAACCATCGAGGCTTTCGCTGCGCAGCTGGCCTGAACATGCCGACAAAGACTTTGTTTTCTGCCTGCGCGCGGTTGGTTGCACTCAACGGTAAGGTCACAGCAGCAAAGGAGCTATTTACATCGATGATATCGCCAATGATTCGGCGCAGCGCCAACTTGAGTTCGCTCTGACTGGATGCCGCCTGTCGATATCCTCCGCCTTGCTTTGCCGTGCTGTGCATCAAGGCCGAGTGCTCCTCATTCGGTCTGGCATTAAAAACGTCTACGGTGTAGGTGGACACTGTAATGCGCGCAACCGAGTCTGGCGCATCCCCAACACCCTCCACCAAGACCGGAACACCATATTCGTGCAGAAACTTTGCCCAATCATCGAGATTAAAGTTTTTCCCATCCACGGTTTCGTCGGATACGGGCCCGAACCCTGCTATCGATTGATCAGACAGGATCTTATAGGTGTGGCCTTCGGCATTTTTAGGGACGCTCTCACATACACACTCCCCTCGAACCGAGCACGACCCCCGTATCAGCTCGGGTTCGTTTTCGTTCGAACCCACGTTTTCAGCACAAGACGTTTTATTTGGATAGTACTGAGCCGAATAACCAATAATTTGCCGATCTTTCTTTTTTGCTCGCAGGGTCTCGTATTTTTGCATCGGTATCCCATCGCCGAGCTGCCCCGCAAAAGCAGCTGTAGGCGTCTCTCCAAGCGCATTGTAAAGAGCCTCAAGTCGCGCTGAATTGTCGCTGGTATCGACTTCAGGACCGTTGCTGTCCGTATTGCTAATCAAAATGATATAAGTGTCAGAGCAAATGTCTTCCTCGGTCAGGGGTGACTGGAATAAA
>Ga0233450_10003800_pt1 | contig 14004 bp, 11 predicted proteins | sample 011ome_30_FD_189956 | JGI IMG/M metagenome (GOLD analysis project Ga0233450, IMG submission 189956) | Coastal salt marsh microbial communities from the Groves Creek Marsh, Skidaway Island, Georgia - 011501CT (spades assembly) | ecosystem: Environmental > Aquatic > Marine > Intertidal zone >... | reverse complement strand
TTGCAATCCTATATTGATCATGACCTTCATACTTAATAACCCCTTCTTCAAGCATCTCATCAGAATATGGGGCATTCTTTAGCGTTGACATTAGAACAATTGAGTACGAACCTTTAATACCAAAGTTCATTCCTGCTTGAAGGTTTATTCCTCCCTCATTCATAACTAACTGATTGTAAGTAATAAGATTCATCTTTTTTCTATCCATTTGCCATTTTGATATTGTAATCTAGTGTTCATTAAATTTAATTAGTTAGCCTCTATATTGGACACACTTAAGTATTCCTTGTGAGTAAATGACCCGCCCTCTTTATAAGCGTGAAATGGGAAATTTTGATATTCGGTAATTGCTGACAAGCAATTGATGCGCAGAAGATATCTGCACCAAATCCCCCATCGCTCATCGATATCTTCTGAGGGATAATTTTTTACCTTGCCATCAAGCGTAACCAATGGGACCAATGGCTCAATCTCTTTTAAATATTTTACTGCGTCTTCTTTCGAGGAGAAGGTGTTTTGTCGTGTCGGCTTTAAATTCAAAATATTTTTATATGTCGCAAGCGTCCATTTCTTTTCTTTGGATTTATCAATATTTTCAACAGTGGCGTAGGTTAAGTTAATTACATACATTCTTGGATCACGGTACAGCTCATCTTGATATTCAAAGAAAGACCAGCCCTGCATTCTCTTGATTTTGTATGGCATAAAATTGGCGCTTTGATTATTTGGATTGCTCATGAGTATTTTCTTTCAGCTCCATTTCAACGTTAAAATCTTGCAACCTGTTGGATGCCATATTTGCATGGTCTGATGCAGATAAAACTTCATATTTTTCAACTGCATAGCCAATAATGTATAAATAAGCTCTGTTAATATCTAAAGCATTCATCAAAAACTGAGTTTCAAGTTCCTCGAACTTGCGCAAACATTCAAATATCCCACTCTCATCATATCGCTCACCCAAACCAATCAATTCAGTGGTTATGGCATGCATTAGATTAAATAACTGTGTCCAGAGATAAATAATATGATCAAGAAATTTTTCATTGTTGGGATGCTCATCAAATCCTTCAATGGATCTACACTCATCTTGCAAGAACTCCTCATAGGTTTTGGCTGCAATTTGAGTTTCCAAGAATTCAGTAATATTTTTAAAATGAATGGTAAATTTCCTAATGGCTCTTTTTTTTGCCAATCCCTCTGCTGCAATTACTGGTTCTAACATATAGATGCCTTGTTCCAACAGATCATCAAGCTTCAAGTAAATGTAACTTGGATCTGATTTTTGTAGCAATGAGATAGCATAACTTGAATACAAACTGGCAAGATCTGATTCTTTCTGGGCAATTGACTCTCTGATATCTTTAGTAAAATTATTAATTAAGGGCTTTTCTAGAGCTATTCTGCCGCAGCTAGCAGCATAGCGAACATTCATATCAATTTTCTTATAAGCCTCATGCTCATCGGTTTGAATGTCCATATCAACAACGTAGCTATTAAGTCTTCTTAGCAATGATTTCCTATTCTCTACCAAGTGCATCTTTTTAATTAAAAGCTCATGATCATCTTCGTTGTCTTTTAAGAACTTAACCAAATCAAATGAGAGCCAGCTTATAAAACTTGCTGTGGTCTCTATAAAAATGTCATTTTTGTATATGTAATTTTTTTCTTTCATCGAGACAGTCGACCAGGGCTAGGAGAGTACTATTTAAGGAGATATATATAGTTCCCTGGTCTTCTGTTTCGCTGGAATTTCGCCAGCTCATCAGTCGATTAGTAGGAGGAGTAAAAAACCTAATCAACCTACACTTTACTAACGAATAAGCTTCGAAGTTGTTACACCAAAACTAAAAAGATGAAGTTTTTATTTTCTAGGACGCTAAAAAGCTAACAATCTCTTTGACAGTGACTGCAAAGGTGATGTTTTGTGAATCAGGATCAATAAAAGTATTAATGCCTATAAGGTTGCCATGCTCATTTAGCAAAGGTCCACCTGAATTACCAGGATTGATTGGGGTTTGCATTTGATAGACATCCCCATTGAACTCTTGCTCATTCTCAGGGTCTTTCCAAGTATAACCTTCACGAAAGGCGCTAATATAACCCATCGCATAGGACCACATCTCTCCTCTAGGATGACCAATGGCATGTACTCTTTCACCCACCTCTTGAACGACTTTGCTAATTTTAATTACGCTGACATTTTTAGGTATGGTTTTAAGTTTTAGTAATGCTAAATCTTTTTGAGGATCATATTTGATAAGCTCAAGATCTCGAAGGTTTTCATCATAGTCGCCCTCTCCAAGAGTTAACGCATTAAGGTTGGGATTATCTTCAATGACGTGCCAGTTAGTCAGGATATGACCACCATTTGAAATAATTACACCTGAACCAATACCATTGTCGCCAGCTATAAAGACAACACCAGAAACATTGCTATAAAAAATATCTGTGTTGCTGGCTGGCAACCAAGAGATAAAACCTATAAGAAAAAACAAATTTAACTTTTTTAAATGGTACATGCTGCCCTCGCTTCAAGTAACTCACTTAAAGAAATATTAAGTTTTTGAGCCATCGATTGATCTAATGGATTTTCTATCCTGCCATCTTCATCAATCACGATGAGATTCAAGCGCTGCCCAATGCCATCTTCTTGCCATACATTGATGTAACAAAATTCTTCTTGTGCAGCAGAATTAGGTTCATCATATTTTCTTCCAATAATTACTTCTTGAATGGCTGGATTGTTAAAGGGAAATGTATCAAAAATATAATAATCTCTTACCACTTCGATTTCTAACTGATCTTCAGCTCCAGGAAAAGGGTTATTCTGAGAATTTGATCTCGCAAGAATTGCCTCAACATCAATTGTTTCATCTCCGGTATATTGTTCTTCCTTAATTGGGGTCTTGATGCCTTGGGTAAATGATTCGTGCTTAACAAGTCTTTCATAACTTAAGGCATTGCTGATTGCATGCCCAAGAAACCATATAAGAATTGCTATAGGTAAAATGTATGCACACCATTTCAATGCTACATAAGGAACCTCTCTTCTGAAGTTGTCTATTTGTCTGGACCTAGTAACCTCTGCTTCCCTGAGAGATAACTCATTTATGTATTGATCTACTGCTGAAGAGTCATAAACTGAAGTGCTCATGCTGCTTTACCTCCTTGGATAAGTCTGTTTAAGCCTGAATCATTGATCTCAGGCATTAATGGTAAGTCTTTTGGGTCAGTTGGTACCGGCACTCCTACGAACTTAGTAATTTCATAAGGAGTTGGCACCTCAACCTTTTCATACACCTTTTTTTCCACTTCAATCTCTTTGATAACTTCTTTTTCAACTTCAACTTCTTCAATCTCTTTTATGATCTTAGGTTGCATTAATCTCTTGCGAAGAGTGATCAAAGTTTTTCTGAGCGCTGGTCTAACCTTTGATTGTCTTGGTTGATATTCCTCAATCATGTTTCTAAAAGCCAGGAAAGTAATGATAGGACCACTGAAAGCTATTATTGCTGCGAGTGTTACTATGAAAATCATTGCCACTCTTCCAACTTCCTGAGTAGTTAGATCAGCAGCATGATTAGCAGCTGAAATTTTTAAAGCAATGCTGTGAATGAAAGAATTCTTTGCCTCAATAGCAAGCTGATTCCTTGCACTTGCAAGATCAGCTTCTAATAAAGATTTTTCATTATTAAGCTTAGCTATTAAAACTTCATTATCTGATGCAATGGAAAGTAAGGCTTCAGATTTCTTATTCGCATCTAAAATCAGCTTATTCTTATCTTTGATCAGTTTTGCAATATCTCTACCAATGGCATTTAGCTCTCGGCTTGTCTTAGTATCTGGCTCTGAGAGTTTTGCAATTTTATTATTTAATGTTGTAATTTTTCTATCAACAGATTTAATGGATGCATCATATTCACTTTTTAATGATGCCTTCTCTTCCTTAATTACATCTCTGCGACCTGCAAATTCCTCAATCACCCTGCCTTTAAAAAAAGAAGTATTAGATAATTGAGCTTGCTCATCTTCATTAAGTCTGAGTAATTCTTGATTAATTTGGCTCAGGTTAGCTTGATAAAGATTGGTTTTTTGTTCTTTGGATTGTTCAAGTGAATTAACTTGCCTGAGGAGTTCACTTACTTCAGTTGAGTTGAGATTTGCTTTAATCTCTTGCTCTCTTTTTTTAAGATTTTCGATATCATCATTCATGGTGGCTAGAGCAATTTGCAAGCCGCTATCAATCTCTTCTCTGATTTCTGAATCAGATTTACTGCCAATGCTATCAATCTTGTTATTTAAAACATTGATATTCTCACCAATATCATTAACTACGATTCTAGCTTCATCTATTTTGGCTTCACGGTTATTGATGTTCTGATCTAAGCCAGTAGTCATTGTTTCAAAGGTAATAAGACAAGCCAATAATAAAAAACCAACACCAAAAATCTTGGTAAACCAAGATCGAGCAAGCAAAATACCTTTCATAGTAGGGATTTTTAGCAATTCAACAAAGGCAACAGCACCCAGGGCTAAAAAGCCCACTAACACTGATGGATGAAAGATAGATTGATGCTCGCTATTTTCAAGACCCTGTATTGAAAGCGCATATGCCGATGCAAGACCGATGATACAAAATGTAATCTCAAGACTCCATGCGAAACGCATCAGATGCTTTGATTCTTTTAATTTAATTTCTTTAAAGTTCATTTTATTCCTAAATAATTTGTTCATAATAGAAACGAATGATTTTTTAAAATGTTACAAGTCTTAATCACAATCTTTACAATTACTGCTGTCTTAAGTGCAAGCAATCTTCAGGCGCAATCTCATAATCTCATTGAAAGCAATAATGAAAATTGCTCGAATCTTATTAACAAGCCATGTAATGATCAGGAGCAAAAAATCTATGATCTTTGGGAAGAGATGCTGAGTCTGAGCTACGAAATGCAAGAAAATGAGATAAAAATATTCAGCCAGGAAATTCTTAACAAATGCAAAGAGTCTGCATTATCTAAAAATCTATGCACACTTGTTTCAATTGAAGCTATGTTTGAAGCTAGCAATAGCCAATCTCAAGAAAAAACAGATGAGTTATTAACTCTATTGTTAGATCAAGAACTGCTTTTTGGCTCTGTAGAAATATCCATTTACCTCAGCATGGAATATCTAAGGTTATTGCATGTATATAGCTGGGAAGATCAATTAATAGATACATTTTCCAAAGCAATACTTGATAAAGCTATTGCATCTGATCTTGCCTCAGAAGATCCGTGGATGATGGGTGAGATCTTCTACGCGTTAGCAAAATATCAAGAAGACCTTGAGGGGAACTATATAAAAGCAATAGAGTTTTATTATAAAGCTTTAAAATATTTTGAAATTTCTGAAGATATGGAATCAATCATATGGACGTATGCAGATATAAGCTACTCTCAATTTCAAGAGGCTGATCTTGAGTCAGCACGTATTACAGCTCTAAAGGCTCTATCACTTAGCTCTGATAATCCAGATCTAAATGATAGCAAGCTTCGATTATTATCATTGCTTGGAACCATTGAAATAGCATTAAACTCTGGACGAGAAGAAGTCATTGGCAGAGACTTAATAAATCTATATCAAGAAGCTTTTTATAAAGGAGAATGGAGTAGATCTTACAATTCAAGCTTTGCTTCAGATATAGAAAAATATATTAATGCTTTTGATTGCAAAAAAATTCCAATCATTAGTAAATTTTTTAATGATGTTATTGCTTTTTTAGACGTTCAGTATGCTAATAATGAGAATTATCTAGCATCAAAAAAAGAATTAGATAGCGCATATTTTGAAATATCCTTCAATGAATGGCGATGTCTTGAATATCGTCTTTCAGATGATGTTATGTTTTATGAAAATGATGATTATGAGGAGATTGAAGAAAAATTTTTAAAGAAAACAAATCAATTTCTTAAATCTATCGAAGATAAGCTGGATGAAGAAGAATTCCAAACTTCATACTTTGAAAGCCACGTGTTTTCAGCTGATTTATATGATTATTTGTGGAGCTTTGATAACGCAGCTATATATACAAATTATCCATCAGAGAATTTCTACAGAAAAATAACATCCATATCTGAGAACTGGCTAACTCAAATAATAGCAGAGGACCTAACGGTCAATCCTGATGCTGGGTTTTATCTTTTATCTATTATTTCTCAAGCTATAACATCCACAAGTAATTTAGATGATGCTAAAAATTATACTGAAAAATTATTAAATTTTTTAGATGAGTTTTTTAAACTTGAGGTGATTCAAAATTCTAAAAAAACACATGGATTTAATAGATTATTTTATTCGTCAACCGCTGTTCTTTATGAATATGGCTATGAAGAGCTTGCTGAAGAAATTTATAGAAAATATTTCCTATTATTAACAAAAGACTTTGATGAAAATTTTTCAGAAATTGTAAAGAAAAGCAATCTATACCAAGAAACAAATTTTCTTGTATCAGCAGATATTTTAATAGATGAGGATATTCATCAAATTAGAACTGACGATAGAGAAGAATATGAATTTAATTTGTTAAATAAGAATCTAAAGTCTAGGATGCGCTTGAACAGAAGCAAATACGAGGTATTAGCATTAAAAGATTATTTTCAAGATAAAAATATTACAGAATTAATCCAGGCATATATAAATTCAAATAGTGAAATAGACAAAACTAGAGCCAAGGATTTGTTTCTGAACAACAAAAATATAAAAAACTATTTAGATTTAGCTCAAAAAAGTAGCAATATTAATACCGATCAGCAGCAAGCTTTGATTAATAATTTTTTTCCAGATATAAATTTTCAAGAATATCAAAAATCATTAGAAAGCGATGAAGTATTAATCATTCAAACAGCCGTGAGCGTTGATTATTCAATATATTTTTATAGTTTAATGATCACTGATGAGGATTATGTAATTTCTAGATGGAATCTTTATGATGCAATTGAGCCATATATGGACGAGAATGACATGGTTAACTTTGAAGATCCAAAGCAACACCTTGTTACTGTCTGGTCTAAATACATTGAAGCTATCAAAGCGAATTATCTTAAAAAATTAGATTATAAAAATATTGGTTCTGCCCTTTCCGAAATACACCTCTTTGAAATGAAAGAGTTTATAGAGGACAGAAGTAAGCTTATCTTTATAAATGATTTTAATTCTGTCTTTTCTCCAGATTTATTGTTTTATGAGGATGGTTTTTTAGTTGAGCAGTTTGAAGTTTCTCAGTTTATTTCTTTATTTGACTTTCTAAATAGAAATACAGAGCCATTAAATTACAAAAATTATTTTGGTTTTGCAGCACAAGAGTTTAATCCTATTTTTGGGGTTGATCCTTTAGAAAACACAGCAAATGAAATCGAGCGATCTAGCAAGTTTTTTAAAAATAAAATTAATTATATAAATCAAGAGTTCTCTAAGGAGATATTAAATAAGGCTCAGTATCGAGACAGCGTGCTGCATTTTGCGACGCATAATGTTCAGGTTGAAAACAGCATATTTGGAAATGTGCCTGCTTTAATTACTGGCAATAAAGCAAACGAAGAATATCTAGACATTATAAATATAAGTAACCTGGAACTTGATAGCTCATTCATTCTTCTTGCAGCATGCAATACCACCGAGATAATGAATGAAGATTCCGATGCGTTCTCAGGACTCGTAAAATCATTTAAGCTCGCAGGAGCAGAACAGGTGTTTGCAACTAGATGGGAAATAGAGACTCTTTCCAGTGAAAAATTTATTGTTTCATATCTTGGTAAAATTGCTGATGGAATTGAGGCTAACGCAGCTCTTACCTTAACAAAAAGAGAATTTATTAAAGATAAAGGGCTAAATCACCCTATTTTCTGGGGTGCTTTTACTCTAATCAATTAAAGATTAGATTTCTTTATATAGTCGCGATCCGTTCTCTGAGTTGCAATAAACAAAAAAAGTGTTTTCTTGATTTTCAATTGAAAATATTACATTTAAACAGGTATCACGATTTTTGTTTTTGAAAGTATCTAAAATTCTTAATTCGTATTGATCAGAACCAATTTTGCCACTGGCGCCATGAATATTTTTTATGAAAATATCATCTAAAATACTTTGAATTTGCCCTTCTTTCGAAACTGAATCATTGGAGGACCTAAAAACAAGAATATCCTTGCTCAACATTTCATCAGAAAATGAAGTCAGGTTTGCATCATCTTGATTAAGAAATATTGTCCCAATAAAAAGAAATAGAGCCGCTGTTACTATGTTGGTTCCAACCATAGACCTGACCCCAAAACTATTTGAGAGCATCCCAAAAAAACTATTTTTTTTACTTGCCTCCAATTTTGTTTCAAGCAAGTCATCTATTTTATGGTCAACGCTGCGTGAGAAGTTATGGTATTCATTAGTATTAAATTTTGAATTTAATTCAATCTCTACGCTCTTTAACTGATTCAGGAATTCATTTGCCTCGTCATTGGATTGCAAAATTTCTTCTACTTCAGCCTTGAGGCTTTCATCAAGGACCCCATCAGCGTAATCTACTATCTTTATTTTTAATTCTTGATCAATCATAGTTCTACATCCATGCATTCACATAATTTGATTCTGGCTCTTCTAGAAATCTGACTTACATTCACCCTAGACAGCCCAGTAGTTTCTGCAATATCTTCAACAGACATGTCAAAACGCCTCAGATGAATTACATCCTGCTCTTGAGGACTTAGTTGAGCAATGCATGCCTCTATTTGATCTGCTGCTTCAGACTCTTCAATGCTTTTAACCTGATCTCCCTCAACCGGCAAAGGAGGAACATCATCCCTATTTCCAACTGACTGAACTATTTTTACTCTAGCCCCCCAATTTTCATCTTTTTTGCCATCGAAGTCTCTGTCGCTAAATGGCTCCCAGGTTGTTCCTTTTTTATAGTTATCACGAAATGCATTTTTACAAATCGTAAACATCCATGATTTAACATTTCCACCTGTAAAACGTTCATGGTTTTTTAAAGCTTTTTCATATGTTTGCTGAACTAAATCTTCAGCATCATCTTGGTTTTGACAAAGCGTATAAGCAAATGCTTTTAAACTTGCACGAATATCCTTCTCTTGAGTGCGATCAGAAATAATTTCAATTAATAGGCTAGACACACCCTCATAATGCCAAAATATATAATTTGGTGCAAAACAAAATCTCTCCTCAAAATATTGAGGAGAGATAGATACGAGATTTAAAGCAGTATTAGTCAATTGTCCAAAATGAGTTAGTGGTATTCCCATATGTGCTTGAATTACCATAAACACTTGAAGAGCCAATAGATCCAGTGGTGACTGAAGAGCTATAACCTGAGCCATAATTACCATATGTGCTTGAAGTAACGCTTACAGAATCACTTCCGATACTGCCGAAAGTAGAGGTCGTATTTCCAAATGTTGAAGTACTTAGGTTCACTGACTCACCGTTTATGCTTCCATATGTATATGAGTTATTGCCATAAGTCGAAGTACTCAAATTTGAATCATATGAATACTGGGCATAGGCTGAAGTTCCTACGAATGCTAATGTAATTAAAAGTAATTTTTTCATCTTTATTTTCCTTTTGTTATGTGAGGCTTAATTGCCTTACACACACCAAACGAATGAAAATCAAAGATGTTACAAATTATTTTCCTAAATAAATGTAAGGTGACCAATAAAAGGGGTCTTGGTATTCATCTCCTAATCTGCCATTAATAAAATTTCTACTAGTTTCATGCATTGCATATGGAAGATCGTCACTATTTTGATAGTTCTCAAATAAGTGTTTATTAAATACTGAAGCAGAAATAGATTCTATATCCCACATTGTGGTGTAGACACCCTCGGCACCTGCCAAAAAGAATGACTTAGCGATGCCAGAATAGGCTTCAGTGTCTTCGAAGGAAGCATCAAAGGTTTTACAAGCTGATAGAGCAACTATTGATCCAGAAAAATTATTTTTTGATATTTCAGATATGGTTAAAATACCGGATTGGTCATTAAGCCTTGGAGTAAGAGCCAAACCAGGCTCGTCAATAATTGAGTTTCCATATGGAATATTGTGCGTAGCAAAATAAATCATTGAGCCTTTATGAAACTTTTGATTGCTAAGAAAGTTCTCTTTGGTTGCTTCGTCTTGAATTAAAATCTTATTACGATTAAATGCCTTGGATATGTTAAAGATTTCATCTTTGGTTTCAGGAAGAGCGGAAAATGCAGTTTGCTCGCTAAAACCCCTTGTTTTTATGAGATTTTTTTTAATTGAATTAAATTTAGGATGACCGATGCCAAAAAATGTTTTTGGCTTCACGCCTGATTCAAGATTTAAAAAAGAATTAATTGAAGGCAAGTAACTTACTGAAAAATTTTCGATTAAATATTGATCCTTATATTGGAGAGCATGGAATGGTATAAACCTTAAAATGTCTTCTAAAATAAAATAAATCTTCTTAACGTCCTCTCTATAGGAAAGGACTCCATGCAGTGATCGAGACAAAGCCTCTGCAGTTTCTCTTGATTTATTTATATACTCAAAGCTAGAAAATTCCTTGTATATCTCCATTACATCCTCATCAAAAAGATCATATCGAGTTGATTGAATGTAATTTGAATTGATTCTAAAAACAATTCTTTCATCAGAAGTGGGAATTGCAAAATGATATTCAATTAACTCATCATCATTTAGACCCTGCATTAAATCCATTGCTAAGTTAACAGTTTGTATCTTGGGTGCCGAAGAGAAATAATCAAAAGAGTCTCTTAGATTTCTGATATTTTCATCTTGATCAAACCTAAGTCTTGCAATCTCATCAAGGCTCAAATCTTTTTTTAAGGTAAGGAAGTTATTAATTCTAAAGTTCGATGCAAAGACGTTTCGAAGATTATTGGAAGCATCAATTATCATTGGATCGGAGTTAAATTCAGAATATTTATCGAGATATATTGAATTATCAAAGTCAGTCTTTTGCACTTTCATGATTAGATCTAGAGCAATTACTGGAAAATAAAGGAAATCATATTCTTCTGAAAAAAACTCATATTTACTATGTGCCAGGATGGACGCATGCAATGATTCTAGAATAATATCTTTAGTTGCTTGGCTTTTGAGAGTATTAAAAAAAGGATCTTTCATTGCTAGCTCGTGAATTACAGAAGCTGACATCATAAAAAAATCAGAGAATTCCTTAAAAATTTTTGCATGAAAAAGCTGACTATTTTTATCATTATCTTTAAATAAATATTTCTGAGAATAGTGGTACAAATCACCAAATTGAGAAAGAGCATAGAAATTTTTAAAATTAGCCTCATTTGAAGCAGCACTTAAATTAAAATATTTAATAACTTCTTCTCTAGTAGGAAAAATAATTTTGTGATTCTTAAAAAAATTATTTGTAAAATTTTTTAACTGCTCAAAATCAGTCAAAAATATATCTTCTGCTACAACAAACACTACCGCTGCATTTGCAATATTATCAATATTAATCTCATTAGGCAGATCGACCAGAAATGATTGCTTGATATCATTCATCTTTCGATAGATAGCCATGCATTCATCAATACCTTCTGGTTTAGCGCAAAAGTCAAAAAATTGATCTAGAAATTTCTGATGACTCTTTTCAGCGCTTTTTTGATTTGAAAAAATATAGGCTATATCTAAGATGACCTCTTCAGTATCAAGCACTGTATATGGCAGATAGACTTCAGATTGAGGAAAAATCATAGATTTTGCGACGTTATCAAACACAGATCTATATTCACTATCTTGATTATATTTTTGATAAATATTATCCACTCTATAAAATAATTTCTCTTTATTAGGAAAGCACAATGTACTTAAATAATCTTTAAAGTAAGGAGATGCCCTTTTATCATCCAAAAGGTTTAAGAAGATGCTTTCATTGCATACGCTATTTTCTGAAGAGATACTTTCCATAAAAACAAAAGTTAGGAATTGAAGCATGAACTCTTCATTGAACTCATAGTTCTTATTATTAATTATTAGTTCAAACAACTTGGTTCTTAATTTAGATACTGAGATTGACTGAGAGATTCGATTTTCAAGACCATTCCCTAGGTCAGCCAGCAAATCTAATATTAACGAAGCCTCAGATTCATTTGCAAAGGACTCAAATCTAGATATTTTTAAAAATAGATTAACCTCAGAAATGGTTGATTCAAAATCCGATGCGAGAAGCAAACTTGAAATCTTATTGATTTTTAAATAAATAATAACTGGCAGGTTATCCCCCTCAAGGACAAAGTTCTCCTTAGCAGAATTAAATACCATTCTTTCCGCATAATTTATAAGCTCAATTGAAATTTGTGGATTCTGCAGATGATTTCTAACAAACATAGCTAAGATATTGATAGCCTGAGAGTAATGCTCTTCAAGCTTCAGTCTAATGCTCTCCTGCTCAATGATGTTCATGTTTTCAATGAATATATCCACAAGATCATTATCATCATCATTATTTTGTAAATTAAAAAGTATTTGTGGATAAAGACTCAGGAAGGAGAGAAAAAATATCGTCTGATCTGATTCATTTGAGGTAGATCTGAGATTTGAAATATCTTTCATTAAATCATTAAAGAGAATCAGGGTATTCTCACCGCTCTCACCCTTGCAATAAACATCAAATAGCTTTGCAGTAAGAGCTAATTCGTTACTTTCTGTGGACAAGAGCTCAAGCTGCCTTTGAGTATTCTTATCCTCGCATTTATCAAAAATAGACTCAGCACCAAGAGCGCTTGAGAAAAGAAATAAAATGAAAAAAATGAATTTCACAATTTTATTCTAATTCTTGCTAGAAGATTCACCAAATCATCAATTAATACCTGTAACGAATGAACAATGAAAACGTTACAAAATAAATTGAGTTTATATTTAGTTGCTCTCTTCCCTTATGCTGTATGAATTAGTTAGTATTAATTTATGTCCATGGAAGCTACAAACTCATTAAAAATTTTTACTTCCACTTCGACTGGCGTTCACAAAGTTGCTTCTCCACCAAAACTCAATCCACCTTCGTTAAAGGAGGCTTTGCATATTGTTAGTCCAAAATTGCTCCCATTTGCTTTAAGCCTCGCAGGTAATCTTGATGATGCAGAAGACTTGTGCCAGGCAACATTACTTAAACTAATAGAAAACAAAGAAAAATTCTTGTCAGCTGAGTTTCCTCTTGCCTATGCCAGAATAATATTGCGCAATAGCTTTATAGATAAGTGCAGAAATGATTCCAAGCTTGATTCATTTGATGGGCTTAATATTGAGCTAGAGATTCATGAGAATAAATTTAAATTGATAGAACATCGGCAACTGATGAACTGCCTAAAACAGCAAGATGAAACAGATAGAACAATCCTTGCGATGAAAGGTGCAGGACATGATTACGACGTAATTCAAAAGTTCATCGGAAATATCTCTAAGGGCAACCTAAGAACCAAAGCTAAAAGAGCAAGAGCTTTACTTGCAGATTGCTTGGGAAGGAAGAGGAAATGAATCAACGTCTGAAACTTCAATTAGCTGGATACGTTGATGATGGTATGGATTACTCCAACTCTGCTGAAGTCAGAAGTATTGTGGATGCATCGGATGTGGCTAGAGAGTTCTATGAAAGATTGCTCTTTGCCAACAAACGTCTTGAGGGTTTCTTTCAATCCAAAGAGATGCATAAGACCAATAAGAAGCTGCACAAGTTTATTGATGACACCCTAGAGCCTAAAGATACGTTTTGGACTCGTTGGGTTCCTGCATCAGGCTTGATGATGGCAGCTGTTGCTATGTTGATTACCTTCGGTCCCTTTACGACCCCAGTCACTGAAACACCTGCCATGTCTAATATTCAAGTGAATATCCCAGCATCTATTCCACAGCCACAAACCATTAAGAGCTATGAAGTGAATACTGTCTGGTCATTGGCTTCATCCATGACCGATGAAATGGATGCAACAATTTATCAGGTGATGTATGGAGTC
>Ga0233450_10003780_pt1 | contig 14033 bp, 9 predicted proteins | sample 011ome_30_FD_189956 | JGI IMG/M metagenome (GOLD analysis project Ga0233450, IMG submission 189956) | Coastal salt marsh microbial communities from the Groves Creek Marsh, Skidaway Island, Georgia - 011501CT (spades assembly) | ecosystem: Environmental > Aquatic > Marine > Intertidal zone > Salt... | reverse complement strand
AACAGGATGAGAAATCTAATGAACGAAAGAAATCGGAAGAAATGACGCGAGAACCTGCAGAAGTCATCGAGTTAGACAGCGAGTAAAATTAACATAAGAGAGCAAGAAAAGCGCTGAAAAATGCACAGACAACTTAAGACAACTTTAAGACAAGGTGAACTACATGTGATATATATATTACGAGAACCATTTACTACTATCGCTTCCGACGATTTGACACTTTGGCGCGCCGCAATCGTACCCGTTGGAATACGACCCTTCTTCTGCGATTTCGTAGACCTTATTCTTCGCTTTGTCGTCCAACGCCGCTTTGGCCATGACTTGGGCGACTAAGCGTCGATCGATTTCTCCGCTCGCCATGGCGTCTTCTTGGCCGACGATTAAAGAGCCAGATTGGTCGTTTTTCAAGCCAGCAGGACGAACGATGACCCAGTCGATTCCGGAGTTTCGCAAGTAGTTTTCGCCGACGAGCTTTTCGTCCAAGACGCCGCCGAACGCGTTGGTTATTTTGAAACCGGGCGAGTCCGCCAAACCAGCCGCTCTGCCGTTGGTGAGAATGCTCGAAATTAACACGATTTTCTTCACGTTCCCGGCTTTCTTCGCCGCGTTGACGCAATTCACGACGCCTTCGTTATCCACCTCGTGCGCAGCGGCGTTCATTTTGAACGGGTTACCCGGGACGAACCCAGTCGCGATGACGACGACATCCGCGCCGGCCATAGCCAACGCGAGGTTCTCGGTCGTATCCGTCACGTCCACTGTGTGTGTTTATAGAACAGATGTTTTCATCGTAAGAGGTCAGAAGAATGTTTACAGAACAGAGATTTTAAGACGAGGTACGAAGACAAAGAAGACAAAGAATCAATCGATCCGCAATCGATCGCGCGAAGACTTTTCGCTCACCTCCGCCTAACAATTCCACCCCGTTCTGGTCCAATTTCATTTTCTTCGCTTTCTCCAGCGAGCGACATCCGGCGATGACGTTCGCATCGTTCGCGTTCGCCAAGGAGGCAACCACTAACTTTCCAGTTTGACCGGTCGACCCGATGACCAGAACGGTCGGGAGTGAGCTGTTCCGCGCGTGCGAGACGTTTTCGTTTTGGGAATGGAATGAAGCCGCCAATACAGTTAGGGAAACCGCAAATCCACGCCGGGACAAAAGCGCTTGGTTACTCCCATCATCGTCGAGTTCAGAAGAAGAGGAAGGGGAAGAAGCGGAGACTTTTACGACTTTGACGCGTTTTTGTTGTTGTCTTTTCTTTTGCGCGGCGGGTTTTGCGACGAAGAAAGCTTTCGAGAAGGAGGTCTGGTGTTTTACAAACGACATTTTTTGTTCTGAAGTACTTTTAACTTCGTTTTCACATTTTCTTCGCTACATCGTCTACATCGTCTACTACATCGTTCTCTGAATCATCGTTCTCACCTTGTTCCTCTCTCTCTTTCTTAATGCGTTGTTGCTGTTGTTGTTTCTTGGCTTGGTATTTCGCCCAATACTTGGCTTGGTCTTGGCGTTGTTTTTCGAGGCGTTCGATGCGATCGACGCGGAGGTTATGTTTGCGCTTGGCGTCCTCGTCCTCTTCGTCCAGGTCGCCGAGTGCGCGAGGTTGTTGTTGTTCTTGGTTTTTTCCTCTCTGACCGTCGTCGTCGTTTACGTCGTCGTCGTCGTCGTTTACGTTTACGTCGCGCTCGGGTTGGTCGTCTTTCTTCTTCGCCAGCGCTTCGTCGTCCTCGTCTTCAACTTCCTCTCGCTTAGAGGATTCGCGGACCGCGTTGCCGATGCTACTTCTACTGCTACCACTATTCTCTATTGCTTTCGCCGCGTTGCTGAGACCATCATCGCCACTTCTGTTCCTCTCTAAAACGCTTCCTCCTCCTCCTCCTCCTCTTTCTAAACACCTCTCCAACTCCCCTCGCAACTTCTTCTCTCTCTTCGAACACCCGTCGTACGCCTCGCTCGAATCCATCTTAAACTCCTCCATCTCTTTCTCGTTCCCTTGTTTCATCTCTTCCATTTCCACTCTCATCTCTCTGATTTGCTCTTCCAACTCTTCGTTCCTCTTCTTCGTCTCCTGCGCCATCTTCGCCGCCGCAGTCGGTTTCGATTTTTTCAACTCTTCCTTCAGCTGATTAATCTCGCTGTTTTTCTCCTTCAATCGCGTCCGTTGCGTGTCTCTTTCTTTCTCTAAACTTTCCATCCTTTGCGAATTCTTCGATAACAATTGCACTTTACTCGTGAACTCGTTGATCTCTTTCGAACATTTTTCGTGCGTTTGGTCCAATTCGAGTTGTAACGAGCGCCACTTCGAGGACGAGAAGTGGAGCGAAAAGAAACAGACGAACGAGCAAAAGAGGAAGAAACTTACGCCTCGTCTCCCCCCGAGGAATGATGATGACCCCGATGATTTAATAACGGTGCTGTTGTTGTTGTTGTTGTTGTTGTTGTTCATCGCAAGAAGCGCTCCTCCGGAAGGAGGTGGAGGCATCGGAGTCGGAAGTCTACTACTCTTTGTGCGGTGTCGACGAGTGTTACTTTTCTTGTTCTAAATGGGGAAATAAAACACCTAAAACACGCGTTTTTAACGCAATAGGCGCAAGGCAACGGTAATCCTGCGACAAAGCGTATAAGGATAGATTTCTAGAGCATTGAGGCGTAGAAGAGAGCGTGGAATTTTACAGGAGGGGCATCTTTTTGTTTTCGTCTTCTGTTTGGTCATCATCATCATCATCGGGTTAGGCGAACCCTCTCCGACACCTCTCGTCGTCCATGGGCGGTCGACAGACTTTCACCAACCCGATTTTATCCAAGGCTTTTAAAAACGCAAACTCTAACCCAAACGCGTGAACGGATTCTCCGTGCGCGCGTTCGCTTCCCGCTAACGTGTAGTATTGGTATTTACCTCGAATGGTTCCGGGGCCGAATCCGTAGAGATTGACCTCGTCGCATCGACCGGCTAAGAGCAACGAGGCCATTAATCCGGAAGACGGCGTCGATCCACCCGTGAAGGTTTGTTTTTTCGATGCCAGGCACGAGCGGAACCGCTTCAGTTGCGCGCTGATGACATCGTAGAGTTTGAAGTTCATGCGCAAGACTTTGATGTTTTCGTCGCCGTCGGCGCTCGAGGAGCGGAACTTGTTCATCAGCTTCGTGATGGCTTGGAAGTTCCCTCGCGAGGCTAAGAAGAGGACGCCGTCTTCGTTCGGGAGGTCGGAGTCTTTCACGTTGCCGTGTTCCAAACGAAGCGTGCCTCCATAGCCTAAAACCCAGGATTTGTTGAGGATGCGCACGGTCGTTTTCTTCCCGACGCGGTCCTCATATTTTTTCGTCGGCGCTTGGTTCAGTCGAAAGACGACGTCGTGCGCATCGATGAATTTCCCAGCCGCTGGGCCTGAACTCAAAATCGCCGAATTCCCAACCAGAGCGCACGTTTTAAATGACGACGACGACGACGAGGAGGAGGAGGAGGAGGTGCTACTGCTACTGCTACCACTACTGCTAGTACTACTCGCTCTATTCATAATCTTCGTCACGCTCTTGGCGCTCTCCGGTAACAGCTCCATCTTAAATTTCGAATCCTCGCTCGCCGTCTTTCGGTGCACGAACCAATCATCTTTCGTCGTTTTCTTATCCCAGGACAACCCAAACTCCGTCGCTTTTGCGTCCAACACGCTCTCCTGGAAACACAGCGGCGCTAACGATCCGAACGGATTCCCTCGATTGATCGCCTTCAACGGCACGCCGCCTTTGCCGATTTTCGCGCACTCGCTCTCGCGACATTTCTTCCCACTCGCGAGTTGTTGTTTGAGCACCAACGCGGCCGAAGCGGAATGCTCGTAGCGCTGTAACTTTTCGTATATGGTTTGCGAGAGGTCCGGGTGTTTGGAACTTGAAAATCTGTTCTCGTCGTTGTTGTTGTTCGTCCTCGATCCGCCGTCCTCAGCCTCAGCCTCGAAAGAATCATCATTTTCATCATCATCATCAGAGTGCACTTTCACCGCCTCATCGTGTGCTCGAATAAACGTTTCTCGCTCGTTCTCCTCGTCCCCACTCAAAATATCGTGAAACGTTTTCTCCTCGTCCTCGTGGTGCGCGAGATTGATCGCCCGTTGCCGCTCGCGGTGACGTTTCGCGTGTTCCTTTTGGAAAGAAGATAGAAAGGTGTTTTCCCCGTCGTTTTCCCCGACGAATGTGAATACGAGGAGCAAGAGGAAGAGGAGGAAGGCAATCGCGAGGAGCTTTTCGGCGAGTTTACGCTTTAAAGATTTCGTGTGAGTGGTCGTTGGCGTGACTGTTTCCATCGTCGGTGTTTGACGACGACGACAAAGAGTTTTTGTGACGATGATGATTTGATGCAAAACTTAAAGAGTGGATGGATTGTTCAAGAGTGATACAAGCGGAGACGCGACATCGAACGCGGACGGCTTTTACGTCGACGACGACAGCAGTAAACGACGAATGGAAACAAAGTCGACTATTCTTCGGATTTGTATTACAACGCTCTCATCACTTCCGTGACACAACTATGAGCAGCACTCTATTCAAACAGTACACCGCGAAACGCATATTCACTCGCCGTCGTATTCCTTCTCCAAATCGACATTTTTCAATCGCTTCTGCGCGTCCACGTACGTCGCGTCCGCGTTGACGAGATACACAACCTCCTCCAAACTCTTAATCGCCGCGTTGGCGTCTGTTTTCACGTCGTTCGCGGTTACGTTTCTCTGATCTCCTTTCCGTTGCTTTTCCGGAACTTCCATCGCTCTCATGGCGTTATCCCACGCTTCCAGCGTTCCCACGGTTTCCGCCGCTTCGTACTCGGCGAACGTCGGTCTGCGCAACGCGACGTACGAGGCTACTTTTTGTAAATCTTTCCGTAAAGAAGACGCGCCGCCTTCTCGTAAGAGCTGTCTCGCGTTTCCGTACTCGCCTACATCGGAGAGGAGTTTCGCCCGGCGGAATGACGCGAGCGTGACGGAGAGTCTTTGGCGGATATCTGTCGCGAATTCCACGTCGTCTGCGTTTTGCTTCTGTTTTAACGCTTGCACTATCGCACTATTACTATTGTTACTATTCATTGCCGCGAACGCGTAAAATTCGTCGTTTTGACTGCTACTACTGCTCGCGAGTGTTAGCATCGTCATCGTCATCATTCTTCTCGTTCTTCTGTTTCTTCTTCTTAATACTTCTTCATCTTCATCTTCATCTTTCCATTCGTCGTCCGCTTTTAACTTTGCACTTCTTTTTTCCAATACTCTCTGGTTTTTACTGCAGTCACGATGAAGTCGTTGCTTTTTCTGCTGTTGCGAAGAAGATGTCGTCGTCGTAATCATCGGTCGGACGTGCGCTTTAGTAGCACTCATTATGTGTGTGTTTACTCTTTGTGTGTTCTTCTTTCTGTTTGTTTGTGATGCGCTAAAACTGTGAAGCTATACTGTGCCTACAAAAATGTGAACTAAACGCGCGTTCCCGACTACCCTTTAATAACCGCAATCGGTCGTAACTTGACGCATTTTTTACTAATTCCAGCGTCGTGACACGTATCGACGACTTCGGTGACGTCTTTATAACTTTCCGGCGCTTCCTCCATGACTAACTTTGGCGAGGCGACGCGGATGGATATGCCTTTGGTTTTCAAATTTTCCAAGACTTGCTCGTAACTGAGTTTTTGTCGAGAGTTGTGTCGACTTCGGGCGCGCCCGGCGCCGTGACAGGTGGAGCCGAAGGTTTCGTGCATGCCTTTTTCGGTACCGGTGAGGACGTAGGAGCAGGTTCCCATGGTGCCGCCGACGAGGACGGGTTGGCCGGTGTATTGGTAATCGACCGGGATGAGCGGATGGTGCGGGGGAAACGCGCGGGTAGAACCTTTGCGGTGAACGAGTAACGTTTTCAACTCGCCGTCGACGATGTGTTCTTCTATTTTGGCGATGTTGTGGGAGACGTCGTAGACGACGTGCATGTCCAGCTGTTCGGCGGTTTTGTTGAAGGTTTTTGCAAACGCTTGGCGACAGAGGAAGGTCATGGACTGTCTGTTGACCCAGGCGTAGTTGGCGGCGCACGCCATGGCGGCTAAGTAGTCTTTACCTTCTTGCGAGTTGATCCGCGCACAGGCTAATTGGCGATCGTTCAGTTCTAATCCATCTTTTGCCATCGCTTTTTCCATTTCTACGAGGGCGTCCGTAGCGACTTGGTGGCCTAACCCTCGCGAGCCCGAGTGAATCATAACCACGACTTGGCCGATTTTATCGATACCCATTTTCTTAGCGGCGAACTGGTCGTAAATTTCATCCACGACTTGGATTTCCGCGTAATGATTTCCAGCACCTAACGTGCCCATTTGCGGCAAACCCCTTTTTTTCGCTCGTTGCGAAACTTTGCTCGGATCGGCGTTTAACATTCGTCCGTTTTCTTCGCACCGTTCTTTATCTTCGATCCACGCGTACCCTTCTCGAACGCACCAATCTATGCCCATCTCTAACGCCGTGTCCAACGTCTTCGCGTCGACAGGGATGATACCTTTCCCACCGACGCCAACGGGAATGTGGTCGAACAACGCCTGCGCGACTTCCTCTTTCAGCGGTTGCACCTCCGCTTCGGTCAAATTCGTCCTCACTAACCGCACGCCGCAATTGATATCGAAACCGACGCCTCCTGGAGAAACGACCGCTTTCGGGTCGTTCACGTCAAACGCCGCTACATTCCCAATGGCAAACCCATACCCAGAGTGCACGTCCGGTAACGCGATCGATCGACCGACAATACCCGGCAACGACGCCACGTTTGCGATTTGCTTCACCGCGGGTAAAAATCCGCCCGCGCGACCTCGTTCGGCGTGTTGTTTCAACTCCTCGAACGTTAATCCGGCGAGAAATTTGTTCACGTAGAATATTCCAGGCACGCGCATGTTCGCCACGAACCCGATTTTAATCACGTACGACGTCGGATCTCGGTTTTCAATGTACGAGCATTCCTCTTCGTACGTGCGTTGTTTCTCATCATCAACAGAATCATCTTTTCTCAACTTCATCATCTCCACGTCTTTCTTCTCAACGCCGCCGCCGCTCATTCGTATTCGTCTCTCAGAGTATTATCGAGTATTCGTATAGTATTCTCTTCTCACTTTTTCTTCTTCTTCTTCTTCTTCTGACTCGTCTTCTTCAACGAAGAATACCAGAGCTCTTCTAACGAATACTAAAAGTGATACGAAGTTGAGTTTTCCAATTCTTCTCGAGAGGAATGATGTTTGTTCAAAGCGTTGTAAACCTCTCGCCGTCCTTCTCGGAAGAAAGACCAGAAAGAAAGAGCGAACGAGAGAGAGAACTTTAAGCGCGCTTCAAAAGTGAAACGCTCTCTCTGACTCCCCGAGTATTCGCGTGCGCTCCTCTTTCGCGTTTCCGACGGCTTTTAACAAACTTTTTCTGATTGAATGGTTTAGGGTTCTAAACCCTAACGAGCAAGGCAACGCTGATCTCTTCCGTCATTTTCTCGCCACTGTGCGCGCGCGCAAAACGTCGTCAAACCACCGCGTTTTTACACCTAACCGCCACCTTTTCTCGAAAAAGAAAAGAGAGAGAGAGAGATGAAGATTCACTTGAAAACACTGTGCGTTTTAGAGCGTCTTTTCAATTCTTCTTTGCTTTTGTTTTTCTCTCGCAAATCTCTCTCGTTCCTTTTGCGCTGCGTCGAGGCGGTTTTTTCCAATCCAGATTTGGTTTTCTCTCTCTCGTTCCTTCTCTCCTGCGAGAGAGCGATGCTGACAGTTTCGACGCTCTTTTCTCTCTCTCTCTCTCTGATGTGTGTGTGTGTCTTTTTCTCTCTCTCTGATGCGTGATGCACAAAACGACGACGTAAAAACAAATCAACGAAAGACAGAACGGCGCAAAAGTTCGAGATTGAAATTTCGGACCCTTCGAAAACGACTATTTTGCAGTGCAAAAAATTGGCGATCGAAGGGCAACCGCAACTCGGCGCGGAAACCGATTTCTTAGTGTTCGTACACAAAGGACAAGTGCTCGAGGACGAGAAGACGGTTTCGGAGGCAGAGATTACCGAGGATGGGTTTGTGGTGGTGATGAGCAAGAAGACGAAGAAACCGGCGGAGAAGACGACGGCGGCGGCGCCGGCGCCGGCGAATCCTCCCGCGACTTCGGCGCCGGATGTTGCGGCGCCGGTGGCGCCGGCCGCGGCGGTGGCGGCGGCACCACAAACGACGGCGGAAGTTCCGGTATCGTCTCCGGGTTTAGTGGTTGGTGCGGAATTAGAAAAAGCGATCGAGGAATTACAAGCGATGGGTTTTCCGAGAGATCAGTGCGTGGCGGCGTTGAGAGCGGCGTTTAACAACCCAGATCGAGCGGTGGAATATTTGTTGAACGGGATCCCGGAAGGGATGATGGCTTCAGCGCCGGCGGCGAATGCGGCAGCAGCAGCACCACCACCAGCAGCAGCACCAGGGGCTGATGCCGCGGCGGCGAATGCGGTGAGAACGGCGGAAGGTGCGACGGCGTCTGCTCCCGGGGTTGGTGCGGGTGGAGCTCCCCCGGCTGCCGCGGACGGTTCGGCGCCGTTGAACTTGTTCCCGCAAGGCATTCCGGCGAATTTAGCAGCCGCTGGTGCCGGTGGAGCGGAAGAGGAAGCGCAAGAGGGCGAAGTGAACACGTTGGCGTTTCTTCGCGATAATCCGCAATTCCAAGCCATTCGCGCGATGGTTCAAGGTAACCCGTCTATTTTACAACCCATGCTCGGCGAGTTGCAAAGACAAAACCCGCAGTTGTACCACTTGATTAACAGCAACCAGGAGGAGTTTTTACAACTGTTGAACGAACCGAGCGATTTTGAAGCGCAGGGAATGGGCGAAGGCGAGATGGAACAAATCGAATTGTCCAAAGAGGAGAACGAGGCGTGCGAACGATTGATGGCTTTGGGTTTTACGATGGAACAGTGCGTGGAAGCGTACATCGCGTGCGATAAGAACGAAGAGATGGCGGCGAATTACTTGTTCGAGGCGCCACCGGATGCGATGGGCGAATAAAATAGAGAGAGAACACACCGAGCGCGATATTTACTACTAGATTGGCATTGATATATACTACTTCAAAATACTACCTTGAAACACTAACACTATCGCACGTACCGTCTGTCTCTCCTTCTTCTCTCTAATCGAAGCTCTTTTCAATCTCTTCTACGCTCTCGAACGTTTTAGTTAAAGGCGCATACGTGGCGCGTTCGTCAAAGCCTTCATTTTGGGCAATTTTAACTGCGCTTTTTAGCAACATTCTCGCGCTCGCGACCGATTTCTTCGTACACGCCGAGGACTCTTTTTTCAGCGCATTCGCCCAGTTCATCGCCGCGGAGACGTACGCGTCGAACGCGTTCCCGTCTTTCCTCCAACCCGAAGCGTCTAACGCTCTGACAACTTTCAATTTTGCTTCAACCGAAGATGCGAAATCGCCACAATTCTCCGCGTGTCTCGATACCAGGTGCCAAATGGCCGCGGTATCGTGCATAGCTCTCGGCGGCGCGCCGCTAGCGTTGTTACCTCCACCAGAGTTTGTGTTTCCAGACGCTGCTTTTGCCAAGATCTGCTCGAGAAGTTCCTCGATTTTAGCGACGATTCTTGGCGCGCCCGTCTTCTCGTCGATCTCTTCGTCGCGAACGTTAAATTTGGTTCCTGTTGCTGTTGCCGTCGTCGTGTTCGCTTCGGTATCGTTCACGCTAAAATCGCTGAAGAACGACGCTATATCCGCCGCGGCTTTGCCGCACGCGGCATCGTTCCAATCTTCCTCTTCGTCGTCATCCGACGCCTCGCCTTCGTCATCGGAAGCGTTCAAACTTAGCAACGTTGCGTCCTTCTTCTTATTCGCCTCGCGTTCCCATTTCTCCGCGTCGCGCATCCACTCACACTTTTCGGGACCAAGTTTTCTTCCTTCTTCGCACATGTCTAAAAGCGTCGATATCGTCGGTATGTGGACTCTAGCTCCGTCGGTTAACTCTATCACCTTCATTAACGCTCTCGCCGACGCGACGAATCTCCCTGTTTTCGCAGAAGCGATGGCTAAGTTTTCCCACGTGTGCCACGACGTGCGGTAATGCTTGACCGCTTCTTGCAATGCAGCGCGCGCAGCTTGGAACTTTTGCTTATGCATCGATAACGCGGCGACATTGTTCCAAGCTTGCCCGTTTTCTGGGTCAATTTGGGCGCATCGAACAAACGCCGCCAACGCGTCGTCCTCCCGACCTTCGCACTTCATTCTGCAATAGCCGCAGTTAAACCACGCGCCCGGGAAGAGTGGATTCAGCGTCAGCGCTCTCGTCCAGTGCACGTCTGCTTGCGCGAAATCATTCCTTTGCGCACACAATCTCGCTAACGTTCTTTGCGACCTCGCGTCGCGTTCCTCGGATACTTCCCACGCTTTGTGATAACACGTCTCATCGCCAGTTGCGTCACCTAACGCGCACCACAACTTTGCATTCCCGGGTTCTTCGTTCAATCGTGTTTTCACCACGTCCGCGGCTTGTTGCTTCTTTCCGAGCAATTCGAGACAAGAAATGTACGCGTCCCAGTGTTCAATTTCTTCGAAGAGTTTCAACGCGGCGCCAACCATGCCTATCGAAATGAGGGCTTCGCCTAACTCTTTTTTCAGCGCGTGAATAGGTGGAAACCAGACAGAAAAGGCGAACCGCAGTCGTTCTTTGCCAATTTTAGAGAGTGAAGTGGTTAAATCTCGTTTCACTTTCTTGCTTTGTCTCATCTTCTTGATGGCGTTCGCGGGGACTTCAGAGACGGATCTCGTCACGTCTTCTAAGGATAACAAAGCGCGTTCGCGCGTTCGCGCGCGCGTCTTTTCGTGTCTAGTCATGAGTACCGTGGCACTCGCTCGTACGATCGGGCGCGATTTTGCTTGCGTCAGAACGCGTTCCAAGTACGGTGTCATTTCCCAGTTACGCAAGCCATCGTCGGCTTGCTTTTTACGCACCGCGACGCACTCCGCCAAGAGAACGACTTGGGCTATCGTCGATAAAGGTGCATTCAAAGACGGGTCGTCCGCATCAGAGGCATTTTGGAGTTTTGGTTTTGGAAGAATTTGACTTCCATCCGCGGATAAACCTTCGAGTTCGACGCGCAAGCGAGACATGGCAGAGGAAGAGGAAGAGGAGTTCGACGCCTTTCCTCCCTCCGCTACTTCCGTGTCGTCGCTCTCGTTGCCTCCTCCTGAACCGGCGGCGATACTTTCGTCTTCATCAGTATCATCGTCGTTTTCGTCCTCGTCGTCTGACTCGGCGCTCGCTCTTTCCTTGCACGTCACTCGCAGCACCAGCTGGGCTTTCGCATCTTGTTGATGGATCGTGCGGTACCCCAACGCGCCAGACTTTTCAATCGTAACCCCTAATGCATCCTTCGCGCGTTTTAAAAGATATCGCGCGGAATCGTCGACGCCGAACTCGTGCTCCATCAAAGACGCTTCTATGAGGCACGTGCCGTAAAGGTAGTGCGCGTCTTCTATTTTTTTCTTTTCATCATCCCCTACCAACGAGCTCGCGCGCGACAACCCTTCCAACGCCCTCGCGAAGAATCCCAAGCACTGTTTTCTGAGCGTCACCGTTCGTCCAAACAATACTCTCTGGTGTGCCAGGGCGCATCTCGCCGCGAACCAATCTCTCACGACGTGAAATTCCTCGTTGCTATTCGTCGTCTCTTCCCCGTCCAACGCTTCCGCGGCTGCGCGCCTACACCTCCCCATCGGCGACGGTCTCGCGGACACGTCCAACGTCTCGTCTCTCTCCACGAACTCCAATCTCTTCATCATCTGTTTCGAGTTCACCAAACACTCCACCGCCAACGCGAGACATTCGGGGTGCTCGATTCTCCCGCTCGCGTCTTCGCCGTCCCGCGACAACACCTTTTCGAATGCTCTTCTCTTTCGCCGTTTCGCTCGCCTTCGGTCCTTCTCCTCCTCGTCCATCTCGCCAATCGACGCTCGAGAACTTCCGAATACTCCATCAACATCTCCATGTAATAATCCGTCGGCGTTTTGCGCATCATTCAGCGCAAAACCACCATTACCACCATCACGAAACGTATCATCTCGAAACGCTTGCAAAATCGCATTCGCAAACCCTTCTTCTTCTTCTTCTTCTTCTTCCAAATGTAACGGCGGTCCGCACGCGTTCGCTCTCTGGTGCAAACACAACCCGCACACGCCTGCGAGAAACAGAGCAAACTCTTTGTCTTCCAAAACCTCTTCTCCTCTGTTGTTATTGTTCAATGATAAAGGCTGAGTGGCAAAACACAGAACGCTTTTTAACGCTCGAGAATACTCGCCGGATTTGATCGACGCGACGATCATCGCGCTCGCGGCGAACACGTCGTCGCCGCCGCCTTCGATGGATGATTCCGATGCTTTTTCCCCTAACGACGAGGAGGAAAGCGTCGCTCGGAGCACCTCTCGCGCGAGTTGGTTTCTTACTTCTGCGTTCATTTTTTTAATTACTATAAAAACTCAAAAGTGCTTCTCCCTCTCTCTCTCTCTTACTTCTCTTTCTGACGAACCATCGCGGTCGTATTCGAGAGAGATACTACGCTCACACTCTCGGATATAAATGGCTTCACGCGTGTGTGTTTTTCCCTCAAAGTGAAGAAGAGAGACACTTTTTGTTTAGGGTGTTAAAACCTAATTTGTAGTAAGCAGTGTAACACTATAAAGATAAAAAATTCCGCTCGAATCCGGCACTTTTAAAACACATCTTTCCCGTCGTTTCGCTCCTCATACGTATCATTTTGAGAGATCCGCGATCGGGAATCTGCGCGGTAAAGAAGAAGGCAACAACAAAGAATGATGGAGACGACGCCTTTGTTGGTGAAGAAGAACGATGACAACAACACCATCAAGGGGAAAATCTTCTCCCGAAGCGCGAAATACATCTTGCTTTCGTGTGTTTTCGTGTTGTTGGCGACGTTTGCGGTGACGACGACGACGACTTCTTCTCCTTCTTCTTCTTCGGAAAGGATGACGGTGAGAATGAGAGGGTACGCTTCTCGCGCTGCTGCGCCTTTGTTCTTGCGAGGAAGATCGACGACAACGTCGAGTTTGGACGCGGCAAAGTTGGGCGAAGAATCGGCGACTCCGAGTGTGATTTCGCTCTCTGCGGCGTGTTCGCCGGTGGACAAGTTGTCGTTTGATCCGGGAAACTGGGAGAACGTCGGCGCGAAACTCATTTCAAAGACAATGTCGTCAGACTTCGCGTTTGAAAACGGGATCGAAATGAACGCGGTAAAGGGGAAGTGCGGGGAGTATGAAGTTTCGGCGGCAGATTTAACCGTCGGCGAGGAGTTTGGCTTCTTTTTGTACTCGAAAACGAGCGGGAACGGAGAGCCGATTAAAGATATTGGATGCGAATCTTCCTTGGATGGGAGCACTTATTGTCCAGCACACTCTGCACCGGAAGAACCGACCATCGGTGGACCGTTTTCGATGGCTTCGTGCACGAAGAAGATTACTTACGGTGATCTATCATTTTACAATCGAGTCTACGACGGATCTGCGTTAAGTTTCACGTGGGGTTCGTGTTCGAATACGTGCGGCTTGTCCGAACCAGAAGCGTGTTCATTCTCCTCTACAACTGAGAAGGAGGAAGTGCAAGTGACTTTTGATTTGAGTTTCTCTGGTCCGGGTTTGAGCGCGAGCGATTTTGGTCCGGCTGAACTCGAGAGTGTGGCGTCCTCTACCGCGGAAGTGGTTGGCGTCGACGCGAGCATGGTTGAAGTTGAAGTCGTCGAATCTACTGCAAATACTGGAGCAGAACTTGGCAGCGAGGAGGGAGTCACGACTGTGAATCTTCAGGCCACTATAAACTGCATCGATTCGGACGTGTCAGCTTCAGTAACTTCAAAATTGAACTCGTTAACCGAAGAAGATGAGTTGAAAATTGCGACGGAAGCGAAGATTGAAGGAGCAACGAGCGCCACTGGACATCTCGAAGAAACGAAAATTTTGGAGTGGGAGAAAGAAGAAACTCCTTCTGCTCCACCAGCTTACGATGG
>Ga0233450_10003769_pt1 | contig 14060 bp, 19 predicted proteins | sample 011ome_30_FD_189956 | JGI IMG/M metagenome (GOLD analysis project Ga0233450, IMG submission 189956) | Coastal salt marsh microbial communities from the Groves Creek Marsh, Skidaway Island, Georgia - 011501CT (spades assembly) | ecosystem: Environmental > Aquatic > Marine > Intertidal zone >... | reverse complement strand
CCTTTGATAGAAATTTTTTCCATTTATTTGCAGAATTTTTATCCAGCTGATTTGTTTCGAGTTAAACTTAAGTAATTATAAGAGGTAATTATGGCTAGAGGAGTAAATAAAGTAATTTTGGTAGGTAATTTAGGGCAAAAACCTGAAATGCGATACACCCAGACAAATACAGCAGTTGCTACACTTTCAATTGCAACTTCAGAATCATGGAAGGACAAAGATTCTGGAGAGCAAAGAGAGAAAACTGAATGGCACAGAGTTGTCTTTTTTGGAAAACTGGCAGAAATCGCTGAGCAATATCTTGATAAAGGCTCTCAGCTTTATGTTGAAGGCAAATTACAAACTAGAAAATGGCAAGACAAAGAAGGGAATGATAGATACACGACAGAAATACTTGGTAACGAGATGAACATGCTTGGTGGCAGACAATCTTCAGGCGACGGAGGAGCGTATGATCAATCACAGCCAGCCTCTCAATCAGCTCCATCTCAAGCATCTCAAATCTCAGAGGAAGATATACCTTTCTAGATTTCGGTGACTTTCAACACAATAACAATAGAACAGCATGAGGATATTGCTGTTCTATTGTTGAATAGACCAGATAAATTAAACGCTTTTACATTTCTCATGATGGAAGAGTTAATAAGTGCATTGGATGTTATAGAGGCTGATGATAATTTAAAAGCAGTAATTATCTCGGGAGCAGGTAGAGCATTTTGTGCTGGTGCTGACCTCAGTAGTGGCAAAGATACATTCAATCCGTCTTTTGATAGCTTTGCTGTTAAAGAGGATGATTTTAGAAGAGATTCGGGTGGTATTCTTACACTAAGAATGTATAAATTTTTAAAACCTATTATATTTGCTTGTAATGGCCCTGCGGTTGGGATTGGTGCATCCATGCAACTACCTGGCGATATTCGAATTGCATCTGAAGATGCTAGGTTTGGATTCGTATTCAATAACCGAGGGATCGTGCCTGATGCATGTAGTAGCTGGTTTCTTCCAAAAATTGTAGGTATTTCTAATGCTCTAGATTTAACTTTTTCTGGAAGAATTATTGAATCTCATGAGGCATTAGATATTTCGTTAATTTCAAGTATTCATAAACCAGAAAATCTTATTGATGATGCAATAAAGATTGCTAAAGAGCTTGTAGAAAAATCTGCACCAATCTCTATAGCTATAACCAGACAAATGCTTTGGCGGTCGTTTGGTCAAAGTGACCCTTATGATGCTCATGTAATTGAAAGTAAGGCAATTGATTCTAGGGGAGCATCTAATGATGCAAAAGAAGGTGTAAACTCATTTCTTGAAAAACGTCCAGCAAAATTTAAAAATCTTATATCTTCAGATATGCCTGAGTTTTTTCCCTGGTGGGATGACACAGATTAACTGTGAGCGTTTGGACATCAGACCAAGCATTTGACTGGTACAAAGACCAAGGATGGCTGGTAGGGTGCAATTTTCTTCCTAGCTCTTGCATCAATCAAATAGAGATGTTTCAAGAGAGCACTTTTAATATTGAAGAGATTGCAAAAGAGATTTCTTGGGCAAAGAACATTGGTTTTAATTCTTTAAGAGTTTATTTGCATGATCTATTGTGGGAGGAAAAGCATCAATTTTTGGTTCGATTTAATGATTTTTTAGATTGCTGTCAGAACTATGAAATCAAGCCTGTAATTGTTCTATTCGATGATTGTCATTATCCATTCCCAGAGCTTGGCCCTCAGCCTCTCCCAGTTAGGGGAATTCATAATTCAGGTTGGAAGCAAAGTCCTGGACATAAAATTGTTGCTGAGATCTTCGAATTAAATGCGAAACAGCATCTAGATAGATTGCAAAAATACACACAAGAACTTCTTGAGTTATATAAAGATGATGCACGAATCTTGATGTGGGATTTGTATAACGAACCTGGACAGTTCGGTATTGGAGAAAAATCGTTTACATTTCTTGAATATGTTTGGAATTGGGCTCATGAGATTAGACCTTCACAACCTTTAACCTCTTGCATTGATGGAGCAATTGGAGATTCAATTATTTCGTTAAATAAAATTAAATCTGACATCATCACTTTTCATACATATGAGGCTGAAAAGCTTGAGCCAACCATTAAAGAATTGAGAAGCATTGGCAAGCCTCTGATGTGCACAGAATATATGGCAAGAGAATATGGAACCACTTTTGAATTTTGCTTACCAATTTTTAAGAAATATAACATTGCTTGTTATAACTGGGGCTTGGTTGCTGGGCGCAGCCAAACTAATTTTAATTGGGAAACAATTTTACATTTAAATGAACAAAGAGATCAGGGCAATCTCATTTATGAGGGTGATAGCTTAACGGAGCCCGATGAGTGGTTCCACGACATTTTCCGTCAAGATGGATCATCATTTAAAGATGAAGAAACTGCTTTTATAAAAAAAATATTACTTAACGAGGAATAATGATGAATGATTTGACTTGGGAAGAATTTGAAAGGGTGGATATTCGGGTTGGTACTATTCTTTATGCTGAAGAATTTAAAGAAGCAATCAAGCCCGCAATAAAAATGACTATAGATTTTGGACAAGAGATAGGAATTAAAAAATCATCCGCTCAAATCACAGATCATTACAATCCTCAATCTTTAGTGGGCATCCAAGTTGCAGCGGTTGTTAATTTTCCAAAAAAACAGATCGGACCATTCATGTCAGAGTGTCTTGTAACAGGGTTTACTCAGTCGGATGGAAGTATTATTTTGGCTGTTCCTCAAAAGGGCGCTTTAAATGGATCTAGATTAGCTTAATTTATTTGCTAAAAATTAAACTTGCGTTAGTTCCACCAAAACCAAATGAATTACTCATTACAGCATTTAATTTGTGCTCGATCATGGATTGGCAAATATCTAATCCTTCTGCTTCTTCAACTAAATTATCTATATTGATCGATGGAGCAATAAAATCATGTTGCATCATCAAGATAGAATAAATTGCTTCCTGGGCACCAGTTGCTCCTAAGGAGTGTCCAGTCATTGATTTTGTAGACCCAATTACTGGAGCATTTTTACCAAATACTGCTTTTATTGCGCTAAGCTCAGCAAGATCCCCAACAGGGGTGCTCGTGCCATGAGCATTAATATAATCAACATCAGAGCCATAAGCTTCGATTGCTTCACTCATGCATCTTATAGCGCCTTCGCCTGAGGGAGACACCATGTCATAGCCATCAGAGTTAGCACAATAACCTTTTAACCTTGCAATGATAGGCGCATTTCTTTTGATGGCATGCTCTTCTTCCTCTAGGATTAGCATTCCTGCGCCACCAGCAATAACAAATCCATCTCTATTGGCATCAAATGGCCTGGAGGCTCTTTCAGGCATATCATTATATTGAGAGGAAAGAGCACCCATGGCATCAAACATGGAAGATGAGGTCCAGTGTTCTTGTTCTGCACCACCAGCAATGATTATATCTTGTTTGCCTAATTGGATAAGTTCTGCTGCATGGCCAATACAATGAGCGCTAGTAGAGCAAGCAGATGAAATAGAGTAATTCACCCCTTTAAGCTTTAGCGTAGTGCCCAAGATGGCTGAAACAGTAGAACCCATTGTTTTTGTTACAGCATATGGCCCTATCCTCTTAGGCCCTCTCTCTCTTGCAGTATCCGATGCCTCTATTTGAGCTGCAGAAGATGCTCCGCCTGACCCAGCTACTATTCCAATTCTTGAAACATCCACCTCTTCTAAGTTCAAGGATGCATGATGAATAGCTTCTTGAGCAGCAATATATCCAAATCCAGAAGCTTCACTCATAAAACGAAGAGTCTTTCTGTCAATTAATTGAGCTAAATCGAGGTTTATTGCCCCAGAAACATGGCTTCTAAAACCCATATCTGCGTATGTAGAGTTTTTAGAAATGCCTGACTTTCCTTTTTTAAGACTATTTAACACCTCTTGAGTGTTTGACCCTATGCAAGAGACAATACCTACGCCAGTTACAACTACATTTTTCATTAGAATTCGCTAGTATCCTTAAACAGACCCACTCTTAATCCATCTGCTGAATAAACGTGACGATCATCAACAAACATATTCCCATCAGCAAAGCCAACGACAGCTCCTCTGTTAACAACTCGTTTTATATCAATTTCATACCTAACAGTTTTTGCACTAGGTGTTACCTGACCAAAAAACTTTACTTTATCTGAACCTAATGCTCTCCCATAACCAGGTAACTCAAGCCAGCAAAGATAAAATCCCAATAATTGCCACATAGCATCCAAGCCAAGACATCCTGGCATAACTGGGTCAGATTTAAAATGTACTTTAAAAAACCATAAACTTTGTTCAATCTCTAGATTAGCAATAATTTTTCCTTTGGAATATTTGCCTGAAGTTTTATCAATTTGGTCAATCGAGTCGAACATAAGCATCTCGTCAGCTGGTAATCGACCATTGCTTGGGCCAAATAGATCCCCATTTCCGCATGCAACTAAATCATCTTTTGTGTAACTTGAGGCAGGTATGAATGTCATATTTTCCTTATTTTGGAGTAAGTTATTAAGCTTAGTATCTCATTGTAGCAGGCATGATGCTTGAGTTTGTTTAGATGTTTTAAGGTTTCTTTTGTATATTTACCTAACAAAGCATCTATTTCTTTTTTAGTTTTATCATTTTGTATTAATTGATAGATTTTATTTTGATTATTTTTTGATATTTTTGATTGACCTAGTTGACTCAAAAGAAAATTTTTATCTTTTGTATTAGCTTGCTGAATTGCAAAATATAAAGGAAATGTAACTTTACCCTCTTTGAAATCCTTTAAAGCTGGCTTTCCTATATCCAGTTTTAGCGCTTCATAATCTAGAATATCGTCTTTAATTTGGAATGCTATTCCCAATGCCTTTCCCAGCAACCCAAATGTTTTAATTTCATCTTCAGACCCGCATGCAAGCATGGCTCCAGTTTTTGCAGATGCCTCAAACAGTCTCCCTGTTTTTAAATAGCTCACTTTGAGCAAATCTTTAAGTTCAATCAGTTGTCTTTTTTCAAAGAGTTCTAATTGAATGATTTCGCCTCTAGCTATGTCATTAGTTGCTTTTGCTAATTCATCTAATATAGAGGGAACCCCAAGCTTTACCATTAAGATAAAGGCTTTAGAATATATAAAATCACCCATCAAAACACTGTATGAATTAGTCCAGACTTGGTTAACAGATCTAGTACCACGTCTCAGATCTGATTCATCCACCACATCGTCATGAACTAATGTAGCTGTATGCAAAAGCTCAATAATACTAGCTAAATTAACTCTACTACTAGACTTTATCTCTGATGATTGAGAGGCGAGCAAGCATAATAAAGCTCTAGTTTTTTTGCCTTCTGCATTAAATATATATTCATAAATTTCTTGAATTATTTTTTCGCTAGCCAGCTCTTTTTTGATAGTGGATTGAACTCTTTTGAGTTCAGCTGAAGTAGTTTTTTTGAGTATGTGCATCTTAAATAATTAGAAGCCTAAAATTATACATAAGTATTGATAATTTCTTTCAGAAAGCGTATATTTTGCCACCTTTAGAGATAACTATGTACGCAGTAATAGAAGCAGGTGGCAAACAACACAAAGTCGAGCTAGGACAAGTCCTAGAAGTCGATCTTATGCAAGAGGAATCAGGAGCTGATCACGCTTTTGAAAACGTTATGCTATATGTTGATGGGGATGACGTTCAGATAGGTCAGCCATACATAGAGAATGCTTCAGTTGTGGCTGAGATAGTTGAAGAAGTGAAAGGTGAAAAAGTTTCCATTCTTAGGTTCCGAAGAAGAAAACATAGCATGAGAAAAATTGGACACAGGCAGAGATATACTCAGATCAAAATCAAAGAAATCAACGTAGGTAAATAGAAATGGCACATAAGAAAGCAGGTGGTTCCAGTAAAAACGGAAGAGATTCCAATTCCAAAAGACTTGGTGTCAAGCGTTTTGGTGGCCAAGCTGTAAAACCGGGTCAAATTATAATACGCCAACGGGGTACTAATACCCATCCCGGAGAGAATGTAGGAATGGGTAAGGATCATACTTTATTCGCTACTGCAGCTGGTCATGTGCAATTTACATACAAAGGCATCAAGCAAAAAAAGACAGTTAACGTCATTTCTCAGTAAATCATGAACTTCATCGACGAAGCTCTGCTGGAAGCAAGGGCTGGAAACGGTGGCGCAGGTTGTACAAGTTTTAGAAGAGAAAAATTCATACCTCGTGGTGGACCCGATGGTGGTGATGGTGGCAAGGGTGGAGACGTTATCTTTAGGGTCGATCCAAATCTAAATACTTTGGTAAATTTCCGCAATCAAAAATACTTGATTGCTAAAAATGGTCAATCAGGCGCTGGAAATAAAAGAACTGGCCAAGATGCTGAGGATCTTATTGTAATGGTTCCAAAAGGTACCGTGATCTTTGATTCTATATCTAATAAGCTGATTTATGATTGCTGTGATGAGGCCACTGATTATCTTGTAGCCAAGGGTGGTGAAGGGGGAGCTGGAAACTTTAGATTTAAATCTAGTACGAATCAGGCTCCTAGGCGCCATACATCTGGTTGGCCTGGTGACGAATTCTCTATTAGATTGGAATTACGCTCGCTCGCAGATGTTGGCTTGGTTGGTTTCCCCAATGCCGGTAAATCTACATTTTTAAACAGTGTTTCAGCAGCAAGACCAAAGATTGGAGATTATCCTTTTACAACCCTTCGTCCTAATTTAGGCACAGTTCAGATCTATGATACTTCATTTATTATTGCAGATATTCCAGGCTTAATTGAGGGCGCATCTGAAGGAGCTGGCTTAGGTTTAAACTTTCTTAAACATATTGCTAGAACTGGTCATTTATTAGTTTTGCTTGATCCGCAAAATCCAGAAAGATCAATTGAAGAGCAACTCGCTGTGCTTCTCAAGGAATTGCAAACCTATGATCCAAGTTTATTAGATAAAAGTATATGGCTTGCAATAAATAAAAAAGATACTTTGGATGAAGAAAAACAAAATCAACTTATTGATCTCATTAAAAATAAAATGTCTTCACTAAAACTTCATCATGAAGGAGTTATTGCCATTTCTGGATTTACGGGAGATAAAACTGAAGAGTTGTTAGGCATGATTGCCAAAAAGATGTCAGAGTCAGATAATTAGGAGAGTTCTTTTACGGCTTTGACTAATAGACTTTTTGTTCTAGCAGCAGCATTCTTGTGAATTACTTTCTTTGCAGCAGTCGAATCTAGTACTTTTTGAGCTGTTTTTAGTAAATTTGTTGCTGATTCTTTATTATTATCAGCTATAGCATTACGAACCGCCTTAACTGCAGTTCTTGCTTGAGATCTTTGAGAATGCTTAAGTTTATATCTATCGGCATTCTGACGAGCTCTTTTGATTGATTGTTTGCTATTTGCCATATCTTTAAATATTAGATGCGCTAGTTTAATGATCTTAAATTCATCTGTCTACTTTTATTTATGTGTTCATCTAAGTAAATTTTTAAAACATACCGCTATCCAGTTGCTCAATTTTATTATGTAAAGTAAACTTTACAAATGAAAACTTTACTATTAGCCTCTTTACTTGCGTTTTCATTCCCAATTTTTTCTGAAGACATAGGTGTATCAGATGATTTTTTGGAGCGCTTTAGCTCGCTTCCTTCTTATAGCCAAGCCAAGCTTTCCCCTGATGGGAAGGTTATCAGCGTAATTTTTAAAATTGATGAAAAAGACGCATTGGCTTTTTTTAAAGCTGATGATTTTTCTTTGATTAATATTTTAAAGCTTAGGGAGGATCAACAAGTTGGCCCATATCGATGGGTAAATAATGAAAGGGTAGTTATAGATATTAATTATCAGGTGGGAACTTTAGAAGTGCCAGTATCTTATGGAGAGTTATTTGCTGTTAATTATGATCTTTCAAAGCCTAATTACATATATGGAGTAGGCAAGAAAACCTCTAGCTCCAGAAGAACTATTGTTGATAAAGCCTCTGCAGCTTACGTCATTGATAGGCTAGTAGATGATCCAAAACATATACTTGTTGCGGTGTATACATTCGCAAAAACTACAACTGGAGGTTCAGCTACGATTTTAAGACTGAATGTTTACAACGGCCAACAAAAATCTTATGGAAAAACTCCAACGGGTTCTGGCGGCGTTGTAACTGACTCAAATAATGAACCTAGATTTGCTATTGGCAATACTACAGATGGCGAAATTGTCACTTATCTTAAAGATCTAAAGGAAGATGAATGGAAAGAATTTACCAGAAGTAAATCACTTGGCGGCGGCAAAATAATTCCGATTGCATTTACAGACGAGGATTCAAAAATTTTAGTTTTGGATGATACTGAAACTTCCACAGCAATTGTTAAGTCGATCGACATTAATGATCGAAGCGAAGAAGTTTTTTTTCACCATCCCAGTTATGATCCTTACCCACAGGTAATTGATGATAAGTTAATTGCAGTTACAGTCGCTCCTGGGTATGAACAAGTATATTGGATGGATGACGGTATCGAGGCGCAAATAGCCAATCAGTTGATTAAAACTTTTAATGATGGTGATGATAGTATTGCTAAAAAAGCTAATGTTGTTATTACTTCTATATCTGAAGATAAAAATAGAGTGATTGTCCGCGTATCAGATGATAAATCATCTCCAAGGTATTGGTTTTATGACGCCGCTGAAAAGCGCCTTATTGATTTTTTGACTGTTTGGCCAGAAATTAAGGAAAATAATCTTGCCCCAACAAAGCCATTTAAGTTTAAAAATTCTGATGGAATTATGCTGCATGGATATTTTACAAATTCTAAGAATTATGACGGACAATCATCTCAACCATTAATAGTTTTGCCGCATGGAGGACCGATTGGTCCAAGAGACTGGTGGGGCTTTGATCCTGATGTCCAAATATTATCAAGTGCTGGTTATGCTGTTATGAAGATAAACTATAGAGGTTCAGGAGGCTATGGAAGAGATTTTTTAAAAAGCGGAATGGGCGAGCCTGGTGGAATTATTCAACAAGATATTATAGAAGCAACAGAGTTTGTTCTTGCACAAGGCTGGGCAGACAAAGATAGAGTTGGGATTTATGGCGGAAGTTTTGGTGGCTACTCAGCTGTTCAAGCGCCAATTTTAAGACCTGATTTATTTAAAGCTGGTGTGGCTTATGTTGGAATCTTTGATTTAAATATGGATTTTAGAGAGGGGGGCTGCCAAGCTGATTACAGATGCAAATCACAATTAAGCCAACAGTGGGGAGATGATCCTGAAAAAAGAGCAGCAATGTCTCCCGTCAACTATGCAGATAAACTTGAATCTCCAATTCTTATAGTGTCTGGAGAAGAAGATAATAGGTGTCCTCCAGAGCAAGTTTATGCCCTCGAAAAAGAGTTAATCAAATATGACAAAGACTACAAGTTAATTATGGTTCCTAAAGAGGGCCATGGATTTAGCAATCCTAAGAATAGGCAAATGTTTTATAAAGAAATGCTGTTACATTTCAAAAAAAATATTTAACTAAAATTGGTGGAGGCGGCGGGAATTGAACCCGCGTCCGTTAGTTCTTCAGCCTGACTTCTACATGCTTAGCTCATTCTTTTTGTTTCACTTTAATGACCCGAAGAGCAGGGTATTAAAAGCTAGTCTAAATTAGTGTTCGCGTTACTGTGTTAAGACACCACAGCAAAACTAGACTATGTATTTTGCCAATGCTTCAAACCATAGACAATTTTTGCATTGGTTAGCCAATTAAGCGGCTAAAGCGTAGTTGTCGTTTTCTGCAACTAATTTTTTTGTAGTATGTTTTACAAGAGTTACCACAATCTTGGCATGCGCTTTGGAATCCAATAAAAACGTCGAACCCAATTCGCCCCCATGGGGGGAAAGATTATATATGAAAATAACTAACGATTTGAATTTTTTAAAATTCTTTGTTTTTCCCTGTTCCAGTCTCTTTGCTTCACATCCTCTCTTTGATCATAGGTCTTCTTACCTTTGCCTATGGCAATATCACATTTAATTTTATTCTCTTTCCAATATATTGATGTTAGAACACAAGTAAGACCTTGTTGGCTGATTGCCTCCAGAATATTGCTGATTTCTCTTTTGTTTAATAGCAGTTTTCTAGATCTTGTTGGATCTATTTGATCATTTTTTAAAGATGCTGGCGGGTCAATTTTTAGACCTATAACCCACGCCTCATGATTTTTCAGGGTTACATATGAATCCTTTACATCGACCTTACCATTCCTTAAGCCTTTCACTTCCCAGCCCTCTAAAACCAATCCAGCTTGAAATTTATCGCTTAAGTGATAATTTCTTGCCGCATTTTTATTCTTGACGATGATATTATTATTTTTAGCATTCATAATTATTCTCACAATTATGAATCTGTTCAAACTATTTGCAAATTTTGAGGGTATTTATGGAAAAGACTAAAGTTACTTTAATTTACTGGGGTTTATCATTATTTGTTTTTTTAGCCTTGATTCCATGGATTGTTAATCTAACAGTGGCTTTATATTCAATTCAAGCATTGGCTCTATATGGTGGAGTAGTAGTTGCTTTTTTAGGGGGCATGATATGGGGGTGGGAAGGGGCTTCAGATTCATCAACAAACCTTTGGCTCGCAATTGGATTTTCATTAATGGGTCTTGGAGTATCTTTGGTAACTTTTATTAATTTGTCGGCTAGCCTTTTTTTATTAATTATTTCTTTGCAATACTTTTTATACTTTGAAAAAAGACAGAGCAAATACTTTCAAGCAAACATTAAATATGCAAATGCACGAAATTTAATAACAAACTTAGTTACAATATGCTGTATAACTTCTTTAGCATTTTTGTACAATCCTTACACTTAAATAAATCATATGATCGGAAATACTTCTTCAAAAATTAATGAAACTGTATCCTGGGTAGGAAAGTGGACATTTGTTCTTGCGGCAGCGGGATCAGCTGTTGGCTTGGGGAACATATGGGGCTTTCCTTATAAAGCAGGAACTGAGGGTGGTGGAGCATTTGTATTAATATATCTTCTCTGCATATTAGCTGTCGGATTGCCAATTATGATGGCTGAAATAATGATTGGCAGACGAGCTAGAAAAAGCCCAGTGAATGCCATGAAAACCGCAGCTTTAGATTCTGGTAAAACTAGCAAATGGCAAGCTGTAGGCTGGGGTGGTCTAGTTTCAGGAATTCTCATTCTTTCGTTTTATAGTGTAATTGCTGGAATTTGCTTAAATTATATTTTGATTGCTGCTAACCCAACTCCAGATATTTCATCGCTTGAGCAGTTTAATATTGTTACTTCTTCGCCATCAAGATTAATGTTTTGGCATTCAGTCTTTATCGCATTAAATATTATGATTATTTCAGCAGGTGTAATTGGTGGAATAGAGAGAATGGTTCGCCTGTTGATGCCAATGTTATTTATTTTAATGATGGTTATGGTTATCAATGCAATGATAAATGGAGATTTTGCTAGAGGTTTAAGCTTTTTGTTTGCTCCAGATTTCTCAGAAGTAGATGCTACAACTTTTTTAAGAGCTATGGGTCAGGCATTCTTCAGCCTTAGCTTAGGCATGGGCTCCATCATGTGTTACGGCTCATATATGCCACAGGATGAAAATATATTCAAAACTTCTTTGACAGTAGCAGGCTTAGACACATTGATTGCAATATTGGCTGGATTGGCAATTTTCCCAATTATTTTTGCCTATGGTTTAGAGCCTGGAGCTGGACCTGGTCTTGTTTTTGTCAGTTTATTATCTGCTTTTGTTGATATGCCTTTGGGTAATATTGTTGGACCCGCCTTTTTTGCATTGCTTTCGATTGCGGCACTCAGCAGCGCTATATCATTGCTTGAACCCAGCGTTGCATATTTTGAAGAGGAAAAAATTATTTCTCGATTTTCTGCTGCATTAACTTTGGGATTATTTGCATGGGTAATAGGTATCGGCAGCGTTCTTAGTTTTAACGACTGGTCCGATGTAACTTTTATTGGAGATCTGAATTTTCTTGATTCAATAGATTATTTAGCTAATCAATTCTTGATGCCTATTGGAGGAATGATGGTTGCTATTTTTGCCGGATGGTTTTTAAAACCTGACCTTGCTTTAGATGAGTTTTCCGGCATTCATCTTACTATTTTTAAAATTTGGAGATTTTTTATTAAATTTATCTCTCCTGTTTTAGTTGCTGCAGTTTTTGTATATCAGCTAGTAAGCTAAAAATGTCAAGCAGCTTTGAAGGATCTGAAATATTTGAAGCGCCTCCAGAAAAAATATTTTCATTAATTAATAATTTTGAGTTTTATAAAGATTTTTTACCTGGTTGCCTTGAATCTTCTCGACTGCCTAGCTCTCAAGAGGACCTTGTTGTTGGTCGATTAGTATTTTCAGTATTAAATAAAACCTATGTTTTTGAATCTGAAAATAAGATAGTTGGTAATAAGGTAAATATTCACCAATCCAAGGGTCCATTCTCAGATTTTTTTGCTTTATGGACTTTAGATGTAATCGACGAAAATCTCACAAAAGTAACATTTGAAACTAAATTCTCCCTACCATTTGTTCTTCAAGTGATTGTCACCCAGTCATTGATAGATAAAATTGGCAGTAAATTTATTCACGCCTTTGCAACCCAATTATTAAAATGAAAATTTATGTATCTATTCAAGGTGAGATTTCCTCTTATTTTTTAGAACTTGATGTCTCAGAAAGCATTACAGCAAAAGAAGTGCTTGAATTGTCAGAAGTTAAAAATATTCATAAACAAGAAACACATCACTTAAGAGTTGGTATAAATGGTGAGGAGTTAGATGGGAAATATAAGGCGAGACCAATTAATTATCGTATGTCTTCTGGAGAGAGGTTAGAAATCTACAAACCCCTTTTTCAAGACCCAAAAGAAAGAAGAAAAAACAAAGCTAAATTAGAAAAAAAATATTAATTTTCTCCAAGGCTTGTTTGCTCAAGAACCCATGTATCCAATCTTTGATCATCATCAAATATTAAAGATAATTTCTTTTCACCAACAATCGTTTCTCCAACTTTAACTGAGTAAAAGTAATCCCATCTATTTTGATGAATGGGACTATTAAGCAGAGGGGTGCCTAATAAATATTGGACCTGATCCTTGGAGAGGCCTTTTACAAGTTGCTCCACATCTTTATCTTCAATAATATTTCCTTGCAGCACAGCAACTTTAAATGGAGCGAAATAGGAGCAGCTTGAAAGCTGACCTATAGACAAAATAATGATTAAAAAGGCTTTTGTTAATTGCTTCATGAGATGATTTGATTATACTTTGAAAGAGGATACATCGAAAAGTTCATGAGTAAAGAAAATACTGAATTAAAAAAAGCTGGCTTAAAAGCAACCCTTCCTAGAATACGAATTTTAGAGGCTCTTGAATCGAGTGATAATCGCCATCTAAGCGCCGAAGATATTTATAAGCAACTCATCACTTCCGGCGAAGATGTTGGCTTGGCAACGGTATATAGAGTTTTAACTCAATTTGAATCAGCTGGCATAGTGATGCGACATAACTTTGAAGAGGGCCATGCTGTATATGAGATTACCCCTGATGATCATCACGATCATATGGTATGTCTAGAAACCGGTAAAGTAATAGAGTTTCATGATGAGCTGATCGAAAAACGCCAAGAATCAATTGCTAACGAAATGGGCTATGAAATAGTAGATCACAGCATGGTTTTATACGTAAAGCCCATTAAATAAATTATCCATTCACCCTTGAACTCCCATGGAGTCACCCCAATATATCTAGTAACTGGATATAAAGATGGCAAAAAAACAAAAAGCAAAAGATAAAGCAAATATTATAGATGAATCCATTGATTCTCAGGAAACTCTAGAAGAGGATGATTCATTAGAAGAAGAGACAGATGGTTCAGATGAAGAGACTGTTGCCGATCAAAATGCAGATAAAAAAATTAAAGATCTTGAAGAGGCATTGCTTAGGTCTAGAGCTGAATTAGATAATGCTTTTAAAAGAAATACTGCTGATATTGAAAAAGCT
>Ga0233450_10003754_pt1 | contig 14090 bp, 9 predicted proteins | sample 011ome_30_FD_189956 | JGI IMG/M metagenome (GOLD analysis project Ga0233450, IMG submission 189956) | Coastal salt marsh microbial communities from the Groves Creek Marsh, Skidaway Island, Georgia - 011501CT (spades assembly) | ecosystem: Environmental > Aquatic > Marine > Intertidal zone > Salt... | reverse complement strand
ATCCAGCAAATATGTTTGCGACCTCTCCAGATGTATTACAAAATGCGATTGATGAAATTCGTTTTGACTTGAAAAATCAAATTGATTACTTCAAAGAAATTGGTAAATTTTTGGAAGCAAAAAGATTAGAAGAAAGAACAAATTTTGATTTAGAAATGATTCAAGAATTAGGTTATTGTTCCGGAATTGAAAATTATTCCAGATATATTGACGGAAGATCACCTGGAACAAGACCATTTTGCTTACTTGATTATTTTCCTGAAGATTATTTAATGGTTGTGGATGAAAGCCATGTAACACTTTCACAAGTTCATGCAATGTATGGAGGCGATAGAAGCAGAAAAGAAAATTTAGTTGAATACGGTTTTAGACTTCCTGCTGCAATGGATAATAGGCCATTAAAGTATGATGAGTTCGAGACAATTCAAAATCAAGTTATATATGTTAGTGCAACTCCGTCTGATTATGAATTAGAGAAGACTGAAGGAATCTTTACTGAACAAATTATAAGACCAACAGGTTTGTTAGATCCAATTATTGAAATTAGAAAAAGTAAAAACCAAATAGATGACTTAATAAATGAAATTCAGCTAAGAGTTGAAAAAGATGAAAGAATTTTAGTTACAACACTAACCAAAAGAATGGCTGAAGAATTAACAAAATTTTTAAGTAAGATAGATATTAGGACGAGGTATATACACAGTGATATCGATACAATTGAAAGAGTTGAAATTATGCAAGGATTGAGGAAGGGACTTTTTGATGTTTTAGTAGGAGTTAATTTATTGAGAGAAGGACTAGATCTTCCAGAGGTTTCACTTGTGGCTATAATTGATGCGGATAAAGAAGGGTTTTTAAGAAGTCACCGGTCTTTGACACAAACAATAGGAAGGGCAGCTAGAAATGTAAATGGAAAAGCAATTTTTTATGCTGATAAATTGACTAAAAGCATGAAAAAAACCATTGATGAGACAAATTACAGACGTAAAAAACAAAAAGAATATAATTTAAAAAACAATATAATTCCCACTCCGCTTAAAACTAAAATAAAAGAAGTTTTTGATAAAGAAGATTTTGAAAATAAAAATACTCAACCAAAAAATATTAAAAATGAACTAATTGATTTAAAAAAACTGTCAAATGAAGAAAAAGTTAAATCAATAAATGTATATAGAAAAAAAATGGAAGCTGCTGCTAAATCTCTTGACTTTATAGAAGCAGCAAGATTACGAGATATTATAAAAGAATTAAAAAAATAAAAAAGAGGATAATTTAAAAATTACCCTCTTTTTTTATTAATTATTTTTTTACCGAAATTAATCTCTTTGGTTGAGTATGAAACTCTTTTCTTTTTGGAAGAATAACTGTAAGCATTCCGTTTCGATAATGAGAATCAATTTTATTTAAGTCAACTGAATCTGGAAGTTCATATGATTTACTAAAAGTTGAAAAGTTAAATTGTTGTTGCATATAGTTATAATCATTTTCTGAAACACTTCCATTAGATTTTATAGTTAATAAATTTTTATCTAATTCAACTTCAAAATCATCGTTTGACTTTCCAGGAATAGCAAATTCAATAATAAAATCTTTATCACTTTCTTTTATATTGGTTGCAGGATGATTATTATTAATTGCCGGCATAATGTCCCAAGTGTCTCTAAAAAAGTTATCAAAGACAAATGGTAAAAAATTTTGTTGTTTTCTAATTAAATTCATAATGTATTATTTTAAGTTAAACATATTTTACATTTCATAATAGTCAAATGAAATGCCAACTTAAAATTAGTGTCATTATGTCATTAAATTATAGAAAAATGGTGCCATTTTGGCATTAATCAAGAAAGTACCTCTTGAATTTTATCAGCAGCTTCTTGAAATTCCACGGCGCTGTAAACTTTAAAATCACAATTATCTATTATTTCTTTGGCGAGTTCTGAGTTTGTTCCTTGTAATCTAACTATAATAGGTACATCAATATCTTTTAAATTATTGTAGGCATCGACAATACCTTGAGCAACTCGATCACACCTAACTATTCCTCCAAAAATGTTAACTAAAATAGCTTTAACATTTGGGTCTCTTAAAATTAATCTGAATGCAATCTCAACTCTTTTAGCGTCAGCAGTTCCACCAACGTCTAAGAAGTTTGCAGGCTCTCCTCCAGATTGTTTAATTAAGTCCATAGTAGCCATTGCTAAACCAGCACCATTAACCATACAACCAACATTTCCATCTAAATCCACATAGTTTAATCCCACTTCTCTTGCCTCAGTTTCAACAGGGTTTTCTTCTTTCAAATCTCTCCAACTCAGATATTCTTTATGTCTGAATAATGAATTGTCATCTAAAGTAACTTTGGCATCAACAGCCATAATTTTATTGTCAGATGTTTTTAAAACAGGATTAATTTCAAATAATGATGAGTCGGATGAAACGTAGGATTTATACAAAAGAGTTATAAACTTAACCATTTCTTTAAAGGCTTCACCACTGAGTCCTAAATTAAAAGCCACTTTTCTAGCTTGGAAAGGCTGTATCCCTAGACTTGGATCAATATCCTCATAAAAAATTAACTCTGGTGTATTTTCAGCGACAGTTTCAATATCCATTCCCCCTTCAGTTGAATACATAATCATATTATTTCCAGTATTTCTGTTTAGCAAAATAGAAACATAAAATTCTTCTGTTTCAAATTCTCCTGGATAATAAACATCTTCGCAAATTAAAACCTTACTAACTAACTTACCTTCTTTTGAAGTCTGCGGGGTTACTAAATTCATTCCTAAAATACTAGAGGCCACTTCTTTGAGTTCAGCCATGTTTTTTGCAAGCTTAACTCCTCCACCTTTACCTCGACCACCAGCATGAATTTGAGCTTTAACAACAAACCAACTTGTGCCAGTTTCATCAATGAGTTCTTTTGACAATTTTTCAATTTGATCAATATTGTCAAGAACTACGCCTCTTTGTATTCTAACCCCGTGTTGATCGAGAATATTTTTCCCCTGAAATTCGTGAAGATTCATACTTAAAAATTTGAAACAAATATAAGTGAATATCACTTATAAAATAGATTAACAATGATTTAATAAAGTTATATATATAACATTTTGTTTTATTTTTATAATATTAATATTTTTTTTATTCAAAAAATAAATCTTGACATAGATTTGCAAAATGAAAAATGAAAATTTATTAAAAATCGCCAAAGAATTTGGTACTCCAACATATGTTTATGACGCCTCTAAAATTGAATTTCAATATAAGAGACTAACAAATTCTTTTAAAAGCGTAAACAATTTAAGAATCAACTATGCCGTTAAAGCTCTTTCCAATATATCGATATTAAAATTTATAAAAAATTTAGGAGCTGGCATTGATACAGTATCGGTTCAAGAAGTTCTTTTAGGAATAAAAGCAGGTTTCAGTCCAGAAAAAATAATATATACTCCCAACGGTGTTTCAATTGATGAAATTCAAAAAGTATCTGAGATGGGTGTGAATATAAACATTGACAATTTGAATGTTCTAGAGCAATTTGGGAGCTTAAATCCAAATATCCCAATTTGTATTCGAATTAATCCTCATGTTATGGCAGGAGGCAATAACAAAATCTCCGTTGGTCATATCGACTCAAAATTTGGAATAAGTATACATCAAATTCCATTGCTTTTAAGAATAGTAAAAAACACAAATATCAAAGTAAACGGAATCCATATGCACACTGGAAGCGACATACTTGATATTGAAGTTTTTATTCATGCAGCTGAGATTCTTTTTGAAGCCGCTTCTAAATTTGAAAACTTGGATTTTATTGATTTTGGTAGTGGATTTAAAGTTCCATATTATCCAGGGGATAACGAAACTAATATTGAAGAATTAGGAAGTAAGTTGTCTAAAAGATTTAATAATTTCTGCAAAGATTATGGAAAAGAATTAACCCTAGCTTTTGAACCTGGAAAATTTCTAGTTAGTGAAGCTGGAAATTTTTTATGTTCTGTAAATTCTATAAAACAAACAACATCAACAGTATTTGCTCAAGTTGACTCTGGATTTAATCATTTTGTAAGACCAATGATGTACGGATCCAATCATGATATAATTAATATTTCAAATCCAAACGACAATGAAAGATTTTACTCAGTTGTTGGGTATATATGTGAAACTGACACTTTTGCAAATAATAAAAGAATTTCTAAAATAAGTGAAAACGATGTATTATGCTTCAAAAATGCAGGCGCATATTGTTTTACAATGGCTAGCAATTATAATTCTAGGTACAAACCCTCTGAAATTTTATTTTTAAACAATAAAGCCATAGAAATAAGAAAAAGAGAAACCATAGATGATATTTTAAAAAATCAAGTTGAAATTGATATTTAATCTAATCAATAACTCCAGAACCCAATAGTTCTTCATTATTGTACCAAGCTACAAACTGACCCTTAGTAATAGCAGACTGAGGATTTTCAAAAACAAAATAAACATTATTTTCAGCAAAAATAATTTTTGATTTTTGAAAAGGCTGACGATATCTTATTCTTGTATCAAAAAATGAATCATTTTTATAATTATAATCTTCTCTTATTTGGTGAAAGTTTGAATTTGATACTCTTAAGACTTTCCTGTAAAGACCTGGGTGACTTTTCCCCTCTCCGACATATACAATATTATTAATCACGTCAGTACCTATTACAAATAATGGTTCTTTAGTTCCACCAATCGCAAGACCTTTCCTTTGTCCTATAGTATAAAAATGAGCACCTTGATGTTCTCCAACAACAGAACCATTTACATTTGAATAATTATAAGGATCAGACAAAAAATTAAGATTGTCAAATGATAAATCGTTGTAATCATTTAAGTTTTTATAAATTTTATCGGTTTTAGAAATCAAAACAACTTTTCCTTTTTTTACTTTCAATTTTTGTTGTAAAAAATCTGGTAATTTAACCTTTCCGACAAAACACAATCCTTGAGAGTCTTTTTTTTCTGCTGTGATTAAGTTTTGTTTCCTTGCTATTTCTCTTACCTCTGTTTTATTTAGATCTCCGATTGGAAACATTACCTTTGATAACTGTGTTTGATTTAACTGACACAAAAAATAAGACTGATCTTTATTAGAATCTTTGCCAGATTTTAGACTAAATATAGTTTCGTTGTTAAATTTTTGTTTAGTAACTCTACAATAATGTCCAGTTGCTACATAATCAGCTTTCAAAGATTCAGCTATTTTTAAAAAAACATCAAACTTGATTTCTCGATTACACAAAATATCAGGATTTGGAGTATTTCCGTTTCTATACTCACTAAACATATAGTCAATTATTCTTTCTTGATACTCTTTACTTAAATCAACTGTTTGGAAGGGGATTGATAACTTTTCTGCGACCATCATAGCGTCATAACTATCCTCGACCCAAGGACATTCGTTTGAAATAGTCACAGACTCATCATGCCAATTTTTCATAAAAATACCAATCACATCATATCCTTGCTTAACCAACAGATAGGCTGCTACACTAGAATCAACTCCTCCTGAAAGAGCAACAACAACTCTTGTGTTTTTATTAGACATTAAAATGAAATTATCTTTTACCTTGTAGCTTTCTTTGTCTTTCAGCTTCATCCATCATCTCTTGCATTTTTCTTTGAAATCTGTTCTGTTTTCTTGGTCGATTTTTATTTTCCTGAACCTGAAGCCTAATTTTGTCCTCATCAATTATAAAATATTTAATAGAAATCATAATGAGAATTGTCAAAATATTAGAAATGAAATAATATAAACTAAATGCACTTGCGTAATTATTAAAAAAGAAAAGCATCATTACAGGCATCAAGTACATTATAAACTTCATATTTGGCATTCCTGGCTGAGTAGGTTGCATTTGAGCCCCTGATGACATCTTAGTGTAGAAAAAAATCGCAATAGAAGCTAAAATTGGCAACAGACTAATATGATCCCCATAAAAAGGTATACTAAAAGGAAGCTCAGCAATTGTGTCATATGATGACAGATCTTCAGCCCATAAAAAAGATTTTCCTCTTAACTGAAAAGCAATAGGAAAAAAACAAAACAAAGCATAAAAAACAGGGAGCTGTAACAGCGCAGGTACACAGCCTAATAATGGATTTGCACCTGCTTTATTATATAACTTCATAGTCTCTTGTTGTCTTTTAACAGCATCATTCTTATATTTTTCATTCAACTCAGTAATTTCAGGCTTAATTACTTTCATTCTAGCTTGAGAAACATAGGTCTTATAAGTAACTGGAGACATAACTATTCTAGTTACAATTGTCATCAAAATTACCGCTATACCAGCTGAAAAATATTTAACTAAAAATCCAAAGAAAGGAAAATAAATAAACCTGTTGATCCATCCAAAAATACCCCATCCAAAATAAATTGAATCATAAATCTTATTATCATAATTTTTTAAAATATCATAATCGTTTGGACCAATATACCATTTCATATTACTATTAATCTCAGAACTTTTCAGAGTCAAAGGAATAACTGATGAATATTTTTTTGTAAATGCAACATCTTTGCCTTGATCTTCAAAAAGTTTTGTTGAGGTAAACTCAACATTGTCAATAGGTGAATCAAATACCAAAATTGAATTAAAAAAATGTTGACCATAAGAAATCCAATTTACAGAATCTTCAGAATCATCAGAATCTGAATAAGAACTAAGATAATTGGTATCATCACCATCATATTGAAATAAGAGTTGACTATATCTATTTTCATAATCAACACTTTTAGCTTGTCTAAAAGCATCTAAAGTCCAATTAAAATTAATTTTTTTATCATAATTTATAAATGAGGAGAGTCCTTTTGAAATAATATTAAAATCAATCATGTAACCGTTTTCAGGTATTTTGTATTCAAAAGCAATCGACTGGAATTCAGAAATTAGTAATTTCATAATTACAATTTTTACATTCCCTCTTTCAAACTGTTCGATTTCGAAATTGTAATCAGAGGTGTTTATCTCATATCCATTTTTAGTTTGAAAATTTAAATTAATTTTTTGATTATCATTAACAATAAACAAAGGTTCTTCCTTGTAATTAGAATAGCCTTTAAGCTGAACTTGAGTTAAGCTACCACCTTTTGAGTTGAATTTAAAAACAACGTCTTTATTCTCTACCCTTATTTCTTGATTATCCTTTAAACCAACAATAGTATTAGAAGTCTCATTATTTGATGGAGTAGAAATATCCGATAGATCCAAGACATCTTTTTCAATTATAATTTCCGATTGATTTTCTTGGGCATTATTTTGATTTTCGGCATTAGCAGATTTTTCCAGATCTGGAATAGTTACGTTAAACCACCAAAAAATAGCAGCTATTAATAATAAAAAACCTATTATTTGATATACATCAATTTTGTTTTCCTCCATATTATTTTTTTGATTTATTGTAATTTAAACATGCTGAAATAAATGAAACAAACAATGGATGAGGATTCTCAACAGTACTTTTGTATTCTGGATGAAATTGAACTCCAATAAACCAATCATTTTCGGGCAATTCTACAATTTCAACAAGTCCAGTGCTTGAGTTGATTCCACTTGCTTTTAAACCTGCTTTCTCTAATTCCTCTAAATAAGTATTATTCAATTCCCATCTGTGTCTATGTCTTTCTTTTATCAATTTTGCATTATATATAGAATGAGCTTTAGAATTTTTCTTTATATCACAATCCCAGGAACCAAGTCTCATTGATCCACCCATGTTTGTTATATTTTTTTGACCCTCCATTAAACTAATTACAGGATTTAATGTATTCTCATCCATTTCGGTTGAATTTGAATTTTTAAGATTCAAAACGTTTCTTGAAAACTCAATAACAGCCATCTGCATTCCAAGACAAATTCCAAAAAAAGGAATATTATTTTCTCTTGCTATTCGAATTGAATTTATTTTACCCTCAATTCCTCGAGAACCAAATCCAGGTGCTACTATTAAACCATCTAATTTTAAAATTAATTCATCAACTTTCTCATCAATATGTTCCGAATGAATAGAATGAACAACCACCTCGGTCTCATTAACTGAGCCTGCATGGACTATTGATTCCAGAATTGACTTATAAGAGTCTTGAAGTTCTACATATTTACCAACAAGACCTATATTTACTTTACTTTTTGGATATTTTAACTTATTAACAAACTCAGTCCACCTCTCCATATCAGTGGGGCCGAAATTAGATATTTGAAGTTTCTTTAAAACAACTTTATCTAACTGCTCTTTTTCCATCATCAATGGGACATCATATATAGTGGAAGCATCTTTAGATTGTATTACAGAATCAACGTCTACATTACAAAATAATGCTAATTTGTTCTTAATGTCATCAGAAATATCATGTTCAGTCCTACAAACTAAAATGTCAGCATTAATTCCACTTTCCATTAAAGTTTTAACAGAATGTTGAGTTGGTTTAGTTTTTAATTCTTTAGCCGCAGATAAGTATGGGATCAGAGTTAAATGAATAACCAAACTGTTAACTTTTCCAAGCTCCCATCTTAACTGCCTAACAGATTCTATGTAAGGTAAAGATTCTATATCTCCTACTGTTCCTCCAATTTCGGTAATGATTATATCAAAATCATTTGTTTCTCCCAGTAATTTGATTCTTCTTTTTATCTCGTCTGTAATGTGAGGAATTACCTGAACAGTTTTTCCTAAAAAATCTCCTTTTCTCTCTTTATCTATGACAGTCTGATATATTCTTCCAGTTGTCACATTATTAGCTTGAGATGTCTCAACATTCAAGAATCTTTCATAATGACCTAAGTCAAGGTCAGTTTCTGCTCCATCAGATGTTACATAACATTCACCATGTTCGTAAGGATTTAATGTTCCTGGATCAATATTTATATAGGGATCTAATTTCTGAATTGTTACTTTCAAACCTCTAGATTGCAGAAGTTTTGCCAAAGAAGCAGAGATAATTCCTTTACCTAATGATGAACTAACACCACCAGTCACAAAAATATACTTTGTTTTAGACATACCTCATTTTAAGCGATCAAAAATACAAAAAGAATGTGACTATCTAAGTATTTCAATTGATAAGAAAGTTATTATTTCAAATCTATTTCAAAGACATCAAGGTCATCGTGTTGAATGAGCAATACAGAATTATTTATGAAACCATTTTCAAAAGTTTGATATTTAAATCTGTTTTGATAATACTTAGTTTCAGGTAAATCAATTGACTTTATTAATTTTCTTCGATATGATGTTCTTAAAATTAAATCTAAAGTAATTTCGTAAGCTCTTATAGCTATTTTATTTGGAAGTTTTCCAAAATTAGCCAAAAACTCATTATTTAATTCACTTAGTTCTTCACCAAATTTCGGTAGAAAATATGTTGGATATGTAAATTTTAAATTTCCTAGGTGTTGTAATGAAATATTTTCATTTTCATAAATTTCAGATCTGTAAGAGGTCAACATTTTAATATTTCTTTCTTTTGAGATTTGTGAATTCAACATTGAGCTTACACTAGTTATAACATTTAGGTTTTGAGATTCTAAAAAAACTAAATTATTTTTTTTAGTAACAAGAAGAGAATCAGTTATTTCAGGATCCACTAAACCCTCTGATAAATCAGTGTCAATTAATTCAGCATAAGGAAAACGTTCTAGGAGCTTTACTTTTTGTTTTTCTGACGATGAATCATAAATAATCATAACACAAGGATCAGGATCTTTTACTATTAAACTATCAACATATGAAAACATTAATTCTCTTTGTAATCTCTTACTTGGTATGGATTGAAATACATTTTCATTTAATTCTATTTCGTTTGAAGTTAGGGGAGATATTATCGGAACATCCAATCCTTGAAGATTTGAAGAAAGTTTGTTAATATTTCTTGGAATGAATGGACCAAGAATAAAATCATAATTTTTTATTTTTTTAATATTTGAAATTCTGTCGATTTCTTCAAAACTATTTTTATTATCGTAAGTATCTAGCTTTATTTTTATTCCTAATTTTTTTGCAGTTTCAAGTGCTGATAAAGTGCCGCTGTAAAAATCTAAAGAAAGTGTAGATAAATTTAATTTTTCTAAATATTTTTTAGTATTCTCAATAGAGTCAATATCAATCTTATCCAAATTAAAAGGAGCTATAAAAGCTAAAGAAATATTTTTTTTATTTGGTACACTATCAAACAGGTTGAGTTTGTTATTTTTTGATTTCGAAACTGGCTTCACTAAAGTTTCTTTAATTATTTTCTCGGTATCTGAGCTAGTGATAAAGGGAATTTTAAGTACCATTCTTTTTGAAATCTTGTCCCCTTTTATTTGTGGATTGTATTTTTTTATAAGATCAATTGGTACGTTGTATAAATTAGAAATGGTAAATAAAGTTTGCTTTCTTTTTACATTATGTTCAATAAATTTAATATTAATGTCAGATTCATTTTCGATATTAGGGTTCTGAGACAATCCAAAAATTGGAATTAAAATAAAAAGCAGTAAAAACCTTATAGAGTTCATTATTCCCATTCAATAGTTGCAGGCGGTTTAGAACTTATATCATACACAACTCTATTAACACCTTTTACGTTATTAATTATTTTATTTGATACTTCTTGTAGAAATTCATAAGGAAGATTTACCCAGTCAGCAGTCATTCCATCAGTTGACTCTACTGCCCTTAAGGCTACACATTGTTCATATGTTCTTTCATCACCCATCACACCCACACTCTTAACCGGAAGAAGAATAGCACCAGCTTGCCAAACTCTATCATACAGATTATGATTAATTAGTCCTGAAATAAATATATGATCCACTTCCTGTAAAATTTTTACTTTTTCATGAGTTATATCACCCAAAATTCTAATTGCCAAACCTGGACCAGGAAAAGGATGTCTTTTTAACAGTTTTGAATCTATACCCAAACTTCTTCCAACTCTTCTAACCTCATCTTTAAAAAGCATTTTGAGTGGCTCAACTACAGAAAGTTTCATAAAATCTGGTAATCCACCTACATTATGATGAGATTTTATTGTAGCTGATGGACCTTTTACAGAAATTGATTCTATTACATCAGGATATATTGTGCCTTGAGCCAACCATTTTGCACCTTGAATTAATTTTGACTCTTTATCAAAAACATCAACAAATGCCTTACCGATAATTTTTCTTTTGAGCTCAGGATCATCAATTCCCTTAAGTTTAGAGATGAAAAAATCAGAAGCATCAACTCCTTTTACGTTTAAACCCATACCTTTATATTGGTCTAAAACATTATCAAATTCATTTTTTCTTAAAAGGCCATTATTTACAAAAACACATTGCAAATTGTCCTTAATTGCTTTATGAATTAACACAGCTGCAACAGTTGAATCAACTCCTCCAGACAATCCTAAAATCACCTTATCATTCCCAATTTTTGACTTTAAATCTAAAATTGTTTTTTCTGAAAATAAATCTGGTGTCCAATCAGCTTTTACCTTGGCAATATTGATTAAAAAATTTTCTAATATCTTTTTTCCATCAACTGAATGATATACTTCTGGATGAAATTGAATTCCATACAGATTTTCACTTTCAATTGAGAAAGATGCATTTTTAACATCCTCGGTGCTTGCAATGCACTTTGAATTAGTAGGAAGTATTTCAATTGTATCACTGTGACTCATCCAAACTTGAGAACCTGTATTAACCCCTTTAAACAATAAAGATTTAAAATCAATATTAATTAGTTTAGCTCTTCCATATTCTCTTTTATTTGATGGAATAACTTTTCCGCCAAAAAAATGGGCAATGTACTGAGCTCCGTAACAAACTCCCAATAAAGGTATCTTACTTTTAATCTCACTTAAATCAATGTGAAGCGCATCTTCAGATCTAACAGAGAATGGAGAACCAGATAATATAACTGCTTTGAATGAACTTAAATCTACCTTTAGATTATTATATGGATGGATTTCACAATAAATAAATAATTCTCTTACTCTTCTAGCAATTAACTGAGTGTATTGTGAACCAAAATCAATTATTAATACTTTTTCTTCCATATTCAAAAATACTACTAAATGACAGACAAAATCAAAATAAATTAGCTAATATTTTATAACCTTAAAACCTTGTTTAAAAGGATCAATATTTTTGAATAATATTTTTAAAAAATTATCTTCCTCTAAAGAAAAAAATTGAGAAAAATTAATGTGTCTTTCTTGAAATGAATTATTTGGAAATAATTCATTTTTTAAGATCTCTATTCTATTAATAGAATCTTTATATTTTCTTTTTTCTGCTCTTATTAAACGTTTTTCTAAATTACTAAGCCCTTTTAATTGTTTTATTTCTTGAGCTTTAACTGCTCCTAAAAACGATTTATCAGTATGCTTAGCAAGTTTGTATAAATATTTAAAATTTTTTTTTAAACTGTTTTTTTGGGGGCTAAAATCAGTCAAAATATTAGAATTTAATTTTAAATACTCTAATTTTAACTCATTTAAATCTTTAAATAGGTCATCAATAGAAAGATTCAACTTCTTACATTTATTATACTGTTTTGAAGAAATTAAAAGTACTGAGGATCTGAGGGTTAAAATAGGAAAAGGAATATTCAAATAATCAAAGTAATCTTTAAGTTGAAGCCAATAAGCAATTTCACTTCCTCCACCAACATAGGACAAATTTGGCAATAAATATTCTTGATAAACTGGTCTCAATAAAGCATTTGGTGAAAATCTTTCTGTATGGTTATTTATTTCATTAATTATTTCACTTTCAGAAAATGAAATTTCGGTATTTAAAACATTATAAACTTTATTATTATATTCAATACGTTCTCTTACTCCGTCAAGAATATAAAACATGTTTATCTTTCTTGAATGAACCTGTGGATCAAACTTATACTTTAAAGAATTTTTAATCTTAGTATTAGTCTTTGAAATTAAATTAAAAGAGTTTTTATTTAAAACCTCATCCTTTATAATTTCTTTAAATAAACTTTTTAAATTTCTATTATCAGGTTGTATAATAACAAGTCCATAATTAGAAAATAAATTATGAATAAGCGATAATGAAGCGTCTGAAAAATTTTTATTTTTTAAATACGATGATTGAAAAAATGATAAAATTTTCTTTTCATTGGAATTTTTAAAAATCAATTTCATTTTTTCAAATACCAATTCAAGTCCTTTCGTGCTAAGCCTTCCAACAGGTCCACTAGAATTAGTTATCCACTCAAATTTATTGTTATTTGAATTAAAAAAATTTATTTCTTTAAAATCATGATCCTCTGATGCCATCCAATAGATTGGAATAAAATTATACTTAGGATATTTAATTTTTAGTTGATTACATATTTTAATTGTATCTATTATTTTATAAAAAAAATATAAAGGACCAGTGAATAAATTTAATTGATGACCAGTTGTGACTGTAAAAGTATTCTTGTCTGATAACCTTTTTATTTGATCTAATTGTTTTTTATTATTTGATAAATTACGATACTGATTAAGAAGCTCATTCTTCAAAACCTCTCTAAAATTATGATTATAAAGTTTGTTTTTTTCTTTTATTTGATCTAGATAGTTTTCTATGTCATTTTTTTTATAATAAAAAGACTTTAAACTCTCTTCTGCATTTATATAATCAAGAGTTATTTTGGGTAAATGATTAGATATATTACTATTAATGTAGGTCAATTTATTTTAAATATTATTTTCAATTACTGGAACAGCATACAAGTCAAATTCTGTACTATCAACTATCTTTAAATTTACAAAATCTCCAATTTTTAAATAATGTTTCCTTGCATCAACTAAAACCTCATTGTCAACATCAGGTGAATCGAACTCAGTTCTACCCACATAATTATTTCCTTCTTTTCTATCGATGATGCACATGTAAGTATTATTTATCTTGTTTTGATTAAGTTCATATGATATTTTTGATTGAATTTTCATAATCTCATTCATCCTTTTTTTCTTAACTGACTCTGGTACATCATCAATTAAATTGTAAGCATGAGTATTTTCTTCATGACTATATGTAAAGCATCCAAGTCTATCAAATTTAGTTTGAATTACCCAT
>Ga0233450_10003751_pt1 | contig 14096 bp, 9 predicted proteins | sample 011ome_30_FD_189956 | JGI IMG/M metagenome (GOLD analysis project Ga0233450, IMG submission 189956) | Coastal salt marsh microbial communities from the Groves Creek Marsh, Skidaway Island, Georgia - 011501CT (spades assembly) | ecosystem: Environmental > Aquatic > Marine > Intertidal zone > Salt... | reverse complement strand
CCTCAGGGCGCGCCGATTGCATTTTGGCAGTTTGTTTGAATCGCGCCATTTTTAAAGATATTGTAGTGTTAGGGTCGCCTTTTTGACGGTGGCTTCGCAATTCAATTTGGTAGCGGGCGATCTCCGGGCGCCCATGAATAGGTACGGTTGATGTGGGCGCTCGGAGATCGCCCGCTACCCCAAACATCACGGTGTAATGCCGTTCTTACGGAGTGGCTGGAGAAATTGAGATTTCGGCGATGGCTAGGCCCATTTCTCCAGCGATGGAGTAGATTAGGTACGATTGGTCATCGTCATCGTGGAAGATCGCGGGGTCTCGCAATTGCTGCACTTTGATTCCGCCTCCCTTTTTTGAAGGCTTAATGGGAAATTGGATACCTTCGTATTCAGCTTCGGGCCGAAGTATCTCCACAGGACTGCTGGCGCTCCACTCGTGCCAGTCGCCTTGAAGTGAAACGGTGCTCATGAGAATCCGCTCCGGCGCGTCGGCCTTACGAGTATAGAAAAGAAAGAGGGTGTCGTCCATTACCCAGGTTGCGGAGTGGCGTATGCGGACATCGTCGCGATTCCCATATTGGTCGTTGACTGTGATGGGAGTGATGAGCTGCTTTTTGGAAATTACCCAATCTCGATCGTAATGGCGAGAACGATTGAGATACCCATGGGCATCGATCGCGTAGTGGTGTCCAGAATGCTCAAATACGCGAAAGTAGGCGGAGCCGATGACGAAGTCGGACGCTTTGAAGTCCAGACCATTTTGGGAAACGGCGATAGCTGTTTTCTGGTTTTCGTTCTTACGCGAGCCGTGAAAGTACATGCGGATCTCTTGAGATTCGTGATCGATGTGAATGTCAGGCGAAGCAATGTGTCCAATGAAGGCGGGTGAGTCTTCCACGCGAAGCGTACCGGGCTCGTGGACAGTCCAAGGCCCTTGGATACTGTTTGCGTAGGCAAGCCGAATGAATTTACCGTCGTGGTGAGCGAAGTAGAGGTAGTATTTTCCGAGGGGGTTTTCGATCCAGTCGGGAACTTTGATGAGGGAGGGGCCGTTTATTTTGGTCCCTAATGTGGTGGAGGACTCGTAGGAAATGATGGGGTTTTGCGGGAGCCGTTGGACTTTTATCTCAAATTCGCCAGATTGAATCGTTTTGGGGACGAACGGATCGGGCAGGGAAGCCGCAGGGAGTAGGGAAGGTAGAAAAGTAACAGCGATTATAAAAACAGTTCTTTTCATTGTAGGAAAGATAGCAGATTGGATCGGGGAGTCTAATCAATTCGAATGCCCTCAAATACACGTTCTGTCGAGCGCTCTGCCGGCGTTTGATCCCATGCCGGAACCTCTCAGTAGCGCCTTGCGTTTTGCGATGGGACAACTATGGCTTGGCAAAAATGAATACAGGAAACCAAAAGTACATCGCCTATTACGGCACCAGCGGAACGGGCAGCGACGATGGGATCTATTCACAAACGCTCTCACATGCTCCACTGGAACTTTCCGCGGCGGAACTCGAGTGCCATCAAAAGAAGGCCGGGTTTCAGCGATTAAACCGAAATGAAACGGTGCTTTATTCGATCGCGTTAGGTGAGGGGGAAAGCGGGTTGGTTCGTTCCTTTCGTATCAATAAGCGAAAGGTGGGATTGGAGTTTATTAATGAGCAAGAAGCCGCTGGAGGAGGGCTTTGCCACATCAACCTAGATCGCTCAGAAAAATGGCTACTCGGGGCTAGCTACAATGATGCCGTGATCACTGTCTTCCCCGTTAGTGATAGTGGCGTGATCAGTGAAAGAGCTTTCTCACTGACCTTGGAGGGGAGTGGAACAAAAGTGAATCCCGACCGCCAGGATGCTCCGCACGCCCACTCGATTTACAGCGATCCATCCAATCGTTTCGTCTTGGTTTGCGACTTGGGAATGGATCGGATTTACGTATACCGCTTTAACAGCGAAAACGGAGCGCTCGCACCGGCAGCGACCCCTTACGTTGAGACCGCTCCAGGGGCGGGGCCAAGGCATCTGGCATTCCATGGAAATGGGCGGTGGATCTATGCCATAAATGAGCTCAACGGTACGGTGACTCAATATGAGTGGGATGAGGCTGTAGGGGAAATGACTCTCAAAAGCTCAGTTGATACGCTGCCGGATGGTTTTTCTGAGGAGAACACAACGGCCGAGATCCTGGTCCATCCTTCCAATCGCTTCCTCTATGGCTCCAATCGAGGACATGATAGCATTGTGGTTTATTCGATTGATGAGGGGGATGGTTCTTTATCCTTAATACAGCGGATTTCCTCGGGAGGCGAGCATCCCCGGAATTTCGTTCTGGACGAAGACGGAAGGCTCCTAGTTGTCGCTAATCGAGACTCCAGCAATATTGTGTATTTCGAAGTCGATGCGGAATCGGGAAAGCTTTCTAGGCAGGAAATCGTCGAAAACGTACCCATCTGCACCTGCGTAAGGGTAGTGAAGCGATAGCTTAAACTGGGAATGGTTCTAGATCAAGCGAACCCTGCGGGAGTCGTTTCGCAGCCGGAATTCGGATCAAGCGAGATCTTTCACTGTCGATATCCTCCATCGGTAAGCGCAATTGGGTTGAAATTCCTGACTGACTTGCCGAAAAGATCCGTCCTTTTAGTGGGAAACCAAGGTTCCTAGATTTTTATGAAGAGATTGCTCCTTACACTATCGCTCATCCCCGCACTTTTCGGGGCGGAGTCCGATCCGGCTATCCGTGAGTTTTACGACGAAAAAGCGGAAATCCGCATGCGGAATTTCGAAAAGCCGGACGATGTTGTCATAAAATTGTGGGCGGATGAATCACAGACGCAGAATCCGTCTGCGATCACGTTCGATTCCAAAGGCCGCCTCTACGTAGCTGAGATCAACCGCTGGCGGACGGGAGTCGACGATATCCGTGAGCGTCGCATGATGCTGGTTGAGGACATCCAGATTGAGAGCAATGCGGACCGTTTGAAGATGTTCCAAAATCATGCAGACCAGTTCCCCATGGAATACTATTCGAGAAATGCGGACCAGATCAGCTTGCTGGAGGATACCGATGGCGACGGAAGGGCGGATAGCTCGAAGATATTCGCCGGTGGGTTCAATGACCCTTTGGATGGTCCGGGCATTGGATTGATCGAGCGCGACGGCAAAATTTACTACACGAATGTTCCTCACCTCTGGATGTTGGAGGATCTGGACGGCGATGGCGTGTCAGACAAGAGAACGTCTTTGCAGGACGGATTTGGAATCCGCATGAGCTTCTCGGGTCACGACATGCATGGATTGACCTGGGGGCCAGATGGCAAGTTGTATTGGTCAATGGGGGACCGTGGCTACAATGTGCATACAAAAGAGGGAAAGCACTTTTTCGGACCCAATAAGGGGGCTGTCTTTCGCTGCGATCCAGACGGGTCGAATGTGGAGCTCTTTTATGACGGGCTGCGCAACCCACAGGAACTTGCCTGGGACGACTATGGGAATCTTTTTACTGCGGACAACGACGCCGATGGTGTCGACTTGGAGCGTATCAATTATCTGGTGGAGGGTGGCGATTCGGGCTGGCACGCAGGGCACCAGTCGATCATGTCGTTTACCAAGGACCTTGAACTTCGATCCTCGAAGTATACCGGTGATGCAAAATTGCCGCTCAGTTGGATAACGGAGCACGTTTGGGAGGTTCGCAATGACAAGCAGCCAGCATTCATCCTTCCCGGCATTGGACAATTGATTGGGGGGCCATCGGGGCTCGTGTTTAACCCTTCAAGCAGTATGGGGGAAAAGTACGACGACAAGTTTTTTGTCATCGTCTACAAAGGTTCCCTGACCCAGTCCTACATTTCCATGTTCAATGTTGAAGAGGACGGAGCTTCCTACAAGATGGCAAACAACGAGACGTTTTTCCGAGGCTCGAACTGCGTCGACATCGAATTTGGACCAGATGGGAAATTGTACATTTCCGATTACAACTACGGAGGCTGGAAGAATCAGGACGTAGGGAATATCTATGCGATGGAGGTCCCTGGCCAAATCGACGAGCCGGAAGTCGCCGCGAATGCGGCGATATTGCTATCAGACTTCGCCCAGTACGAAGTGCAGGAACTAGCTGAGATGCTAGGTCGAGACCATTTGCAGATTCGTCAAAAGAGCCAGTTCGAACTAGCGAAACGAGGAAGGCAGGGAATCGAAGCATTCACTCGTGCCGCGACGCGTACCGAGTTGCCTACGCTGGTCCGGATCCACGGTATTTGGGGATTGGGCCAGATGGCTGCGGATGAAGGATTGTCAATTTTGGATCCGCTCCTTGATTTGCTTTCCGACTCGAACGACCAAGTACGCATTCAGTCCGCTCGTGTATTGGGAGACCATCGCGTGGCAAAGTCAGCCGACCTTCTGGTGAAAGCCCTTCGCGACGAACATCCTCGAGTCGCGATGTACGCGGGAATTGGTCTGGGCCGAATCGGTTATGCCCCAGCTGTCTCCGAGTTGTATTCAGTAATCGAACGCAATCAGGACAGAGATTTGTGGTTGCGTCACGGGGCGGTTATGGGTCTAGTCGGAATCGAAAAATTGAACTGGGAGCACGGAATTGAAGATGATTCGAAGTATGTTCGAATGGGTGCGTTGCTAGCCTTGAGAAAGCTTCGAGACCCACAAATCGCGGAGTTTCTCCAAGATCCGGAAAAGTCGCTCGCTTATGAAGCGATCCGCGCGATTAACGATCTTCCTCTCTTGTCGGTGGAGGGAGAACTGGCAGATATGATTGAACACTTCCTGCCGGGTGGTGTAGGCGAAATGCCAGAGACCGATGTAGACGCGTTCATGCATCACCGCATTATCAATGCGAACTATTACCAGGCGAAAAAGGGGAATGCCCGAGCGCTCTTGAAATACGCTGCTAATGCAGAAGTACCTGCCCGTCTCCGCAGAGAGGCACTCGCGGCGATAGAAGGTTGGGACGACCAAAACCCGATTGATACGACGACGGGATTGCCTCGTGACAATCCCGGAGTCCGAGATGCGATCGATGACGTTGTGAAATCCGAGATTGCGACTATTTTGGAGACTGCGGAAAGCGACGTGTTGATTCAGTCCACGCGGCTTGCATTGCTATATGGATACGAAGTGGATAGAGAGGTGCTCGTGGCCCAGCTTGAAAACCGGAACAACTCGTCAGAAGTTCGAGTCTCGGCCCTGGACGCATTGACGGAACGCAAGGATCAGGCATTGGAGGCGTTCGCCCTTGCGAATCTGAAAGATAGGCAAGCGAGTCTGCGTTCGAGCGCGTTGCGAGCCCTGCTCGTTGCGAATCCTGTGAAAGGAGTGCAGGAGGCTATCAATTTTTCGAAATCAGGGGCAGTCGTAACGCGACAAGATGCGATTGCGATGCTTGGGGCCCAGTCAGACTCTATGTCAGGCAACTATCTGCGAACACAGCTTCAGGCACTGATTGGCGGCAAGGGGAATCCAAAGACGAATTTGGACATTGTTGAAGCGGCTCGGAATCGGTCGGATGCAAATATTAAGAAGCTGGTCACGGAGTACGATCAATCGATCGCGACAGCTGAGCCTATGGTCAAATATGCATTCAGCCTTCAAGGGGGAGACGTTGATCGTGGAGAGGACGTCTTCATGAATCACGGCGCGGCCCAGTGTGTAAGGTGCCATAAAGTGAAAGACTATGGAGCCGAAGTCGGTCCTGATTTGACAACGATTGGGCTCAACCACGATCGGGAATACCTATTGCAAGCCATCGTCGATCCTGGAGCCGTTGTAGCCCCTGGTTTTGGAATGATGGTCTTGACTCGCAAGAATGGCGAGGTCGCTAGCGGGCTCTTAATGGAAGATAACGAGGATGGAGTGAGTTTGAAGCTTCCCGATGGTAAGATAGAAAAGATCAGCCATTCCGAGATCGCGTCGAAGCAACCTCCCATATCCGGAATGCCTCCCATGGGACTTCTCCTCAACCACGGGGAAGTGCGAGACCTTGTCGCCTATCTAGGCAGTCTGAAACGAGCGCCAAAGGTAGACGGCGACGAGCACGAGTAGAGAAGCGGTCTGTCTGCGAATCCCATACAAGAGGGGCGGCAATGCGTTCCAATGGTGCTAAGATAAACTCTAGCGGAGAAAAAATTCGTGACATTTCGGGCAATTGATGGGCAACGTCTTGCTAGCCATGAAATTCGAGCACTACGCAATAAATGTTGAAGACCCTGTCGCGGTAGCGGACTGGTACGTCGCCCATTGTGAAATGAGCATCACGCTCTCTATCGATGGACCTCCTTATATGCGGTTCCTGGCTGACAAGACGGGCCGCGTAGTGGTTGAGCTTTATTGCAACCGCGCCGCTAAAGTACCGGACTACAAGTCGATGGATCCGATCGAGTATCATTTGGCCTTTGCGGTTGAGGATGCCGAGTCGGAGATGAATCGACTGATAAAAGCCGGCGCGTCTTTTGTCGTTGAAGTCAATCCACAGGAAGGGAGTCGGCTCATAATGCTGCGAGATCCTTTCGGGATGAGCTTGCAGCTTTGCCAAAGAGCGCAACCGTTTACGATTGAAGAGTGATAGGCGTAGATCGGGGTCGCGTTCCTCCGGGAACGCGGACACTACGTCGAAGAGAGAGCGTTTGAGCGAAAAAAGTTCTGTCCAATCACTAGAAGTTTGAAATAACTAGTAATCGAAGAGAGCTGCCTTCGTTGGGCCGGCTCGCTATCCCAAGAATTCAGAATATGAAGAATCTTTGCTTGAACGCGCTCGTGTACATGAAATCCCATCTAGTGCGAGGTGGATTAACGGCTGCCATCGCCCCTTTTTGCGTGATCGCTGCCCACGCGGCTGAAAGTGTCCCTGTGGAGGCTTTCGACCTGCCGGAAGACCTCGAGGTTACACTCTGGGCCAGCTCGCCCCTGTTCTACAATCCCACGAATATCGATGTGGATCATAAAGGGCGTCTTTGGGTAGCGGAAGGGGTGAACTACCGGAAGTTTCGCAACAAGACGAGTCGGACTCATCCCGTCGGCGACCGGATAATGATTCTGGAGGATACGGACGGAGACGGAAAAGCGGATAGGTCCAAGGTCTTCTGGCAGGATTCGAGTCTGGTTGCGCCTTTGGGAGTGGCCGTGATCGACAACAAGGTGATCATCTCCCAGCCCCCGAGTCTGATCGCCATTACGGATGTAAACCGAAATGACCGGTTCGACGATGGGGATATAAAAGAGATTCTCCTGACCGGATTCGAGGGCTTGGACCATGACCACAGTTTGCACTCCGTCACGGTTGGGCCCAATGGGCAGTACTACTTCAACACCGGTAATGCGGGCAATGCGGACGTTGAAAGTCCCGACTTGCACCTCTTTACGGGGAGTTCCTATCTAAATCGTACCGATCGGGCGAAACCAAGTAGCGATGGCCACCAGTATGTGGGCGGCGTTGCGATGCGGATGAATCCGGATGGTACGGGGCTTGCGGTTATCGGGCACAATTTCCGGAACTCCTACGAGCAAACCGTAACTTCATTTGGCGACGTCTTTCAAAATGACAACGATGACCCGCCAGCGGCGCGAACAACCTGGTTAATGGAATATGGAAACCTCGGATTTTCGTCCTACGACGGTTTGCGAACCTGGCGTTCCGAACAGCGTCCTGACCAATTGACGGCGGAAGCAGAGTGGCGTCAGGGTGATCCGGGAACGATCCCGGCGGGCGATGTCTATGGGGGAGGTGCGCCCACCGGTATCACCTACTACGAGGGAGATGCCCTTGGAGCTGAGTACAACGGGATGCTGTTGACGTGCGAACCAACACGAAATGTAGTTTTTGGATACAAACCACAACCGAAGCAGGCAGGATTTGAGTTGGAGCGTTTTGAGTTTTTCGGATCAAATCCGACGGGCAAGTTTTACGGGGCTGACTTTTCTCAGTCGCAAGCTCGTAATAAGGAAGCTCGCTTCCAGTTCCGTCCTTCCGATATCGCTATAGGGACGGATGGCGCGTTGTATGTTTCAGATTGGTACGATACGCGCGTTGGCGGTCATGGAGCGTACGACGAAGCTGGAGTCGGATCCATTTACCGGATCGCCCCTAAAGGAAGAAAACTGAGTGCTCCCAAGATCGATTATTCGACTACGAAAGGACTCGTTGAAGCGTTTAAAAACCCATCGCACAATGTGCGAGGAGCGGCATTTTACGGGCTCAAAGAAAAAGGAGCTGCGACAGTTTCAGCAGTGGCCAAGCTTCTTAATGATGAGAACAAATACATTCAGGCTCGTGCCATTTTTCTCCTGCCGCATTTGGGGCCGAAGGGCGTCGAACTCGTAGAGAAGAGGCTCAAAGCCGACGATCCTCAAATGAGAATCGCCGCCTTCCGCGCGCTGCGATCTACAGGGAGCAACTATATGAGCCATGCCAAGACCTTGGCTAAAGATTCCTCTGCGGCGGTACGGCGTGAAGTGGCCCTCGCCCTCCGAGATGTTCCTTTTGGGGAAATGAAGGAGACCCTTCTGGATATCGTAGACGGATATGACGGAACGGACCGCTGGTACTTGGAGGCGATCGGAACCTCGGTGGCGCTAGAAGAGGCGAAGGCCTACGCGTATTTAAAAAGCAAGCGCGGTAATGATCCGGCTAACTGGTCAGAGGCGTTCGCTGACGTCGCCTGGAGACTGCATCCCGAGTCGGCGGTGGGGGATATGAAGGCCTACGCAATGGACACTTCGAAGGACACTCAATCCCGAGTCGACATGCTGACCGCGATTGCCTACGTGCAATCCGAAAAAGGGGCGCGAGCGATGGTAGACATCGCAAACAACGCCGAGGGTGCCGAGGTGACCACACGAGCCCGCTGGTTTGTGGAGAACCGGGATAAGTCATATTGGCGCCAATACAATTTAATGGCGGAGATTGGGGGACAAGACACGGCTTTGGTCGACTCGATTGTTCCTGCTTTTCCCAAGGCTAAGAAGGAGACGTCGCTTGAAGAAGTCCTTTCCTATACTCCAGATGCGAGTCGTGGAAAAAGGGCGCTGTCACAGTGTTTCATGTGTCACAAATTCGGGGATCAAGGCATCAGCTTCGGTCCTGATTTAACTGCGTTTGCCCAAGGCAATCCGAGCGAGACCCTGATCCAGGCGATTATCAATCCCTCCGCAGATATTTCGCATGGATTCGAAGGTGTGGAAGTGAAAACCAAAAACAAAAAGACTATTCAGGGATTCGTTATTTCCGAAGGGAATCCGCTGGTTTTGAGAGTATTTGGGGGAGCGGATGTGGCGATTGACCAAGACAATATCGCTAGCCGTGAAGATCTCCATTATTCCTTCATGCCCTCCGCGGCCAGTTTGGATATCAGCGCCGAGAATGTCGCCAACATGGTGGCCTACTTGAAGAGTCTCTAAGACTGAACGCAGGGTGCTGGTTTTTAGGGTATCTCTTAGACTTTTGTAAGAGGCGCTCCTCTGGAAGGCTTAGGCGATGCTCGCTTGTTGCTAGTGACTTGGCAACCGTCTCTCCTACTGCTCTAGGTCTTCAATGCGGCGGGCTGGTGTACCCGTATCCCAGCGGGCCTTCCAGCCTGGCTTTTCAATGGTAGCTCGGAAGATCACCGTGTTATGAAGATCCAGATCATTGGTCCAAATGAATTTTGCTCCTTCAAAATCGTAATCATGAAACGGGCGAGGAGGCCGTACAACCGCTTCTTCGAACTCAGTAGCGGGTTCCCATTGGCTGTCGTCAAAGTCGGCTGCGAACCAGTCGGCCGGAATTGGGACATGTTTAACAGGAGGTGTCTTTCCTTCCATGGGGCCAAAGAAAAAACACTTCGCCTTCCAACTGGAATTACTGACGACATCGTTGCCGAGTTTGAGAATAAATCCCCCGTCGCCAATTTGTGAATGTTCATATTCCTTTCCGGTTATTGCATCCGCATTGTCACGAGCCATTACCGCAATCGTCATGGGATATTCAGGAAGCACTTCCACCGAAATGATATTGTGGGGCATGAATTCGATAGAATCGACTGCGATCAGCTTCCCATTGATGTATAGCTTAAACCAATTGTCTGCGTAGACATTGAGTTCAACCAGATCTCGGGCGTTTGGCTTAACGATGTGTGGGGGTAAAGGACTACGCTGAGCAGTGACTGAGGTCAAAAAGGCAAGGCAAAGGAAAAGGGTTAGTGATCGAGTCATGCCGTGGAGTTTCAAGAGAAAGTAGCAACAGGTCAAGATGGGACGGAATTCAGTGAACTCTAATCGTTGAAGCTTCTGTCAGGGCAAAAAATTGTTTGCATCGGATCGTAGTTGTAAAATGAATGCTGGAAGAGACGAGGTAACGATGTCGTGAGGCAATTCTTGAGATTCTGCGATACGAGTGGGGGCGATCGGGCTGTTGGAACTTGCCTCGATGGCGATTGATAGGCTTTGACAAATGGCTCTTTGAAACTACACTTTAGACAAATGTGAATTGCTGATTCGATTGTGAATGACAGCTGGAAAAACTCGAAGGGATAGATCGAAAATGAATAAAGAGCCTCAGGTTCCGACAAAAACCTTCGACGAAATGGTGTCCTTTCGAAGGGACCTTCACGCCCATCCGGAACTTTCCTGGAGAGAGAAGAGACCGACCGAAAAAATCTGCGGTTTCCTAAAAGAGAGAGGGATCGTTTTCGATAAGGAGCTGACTCCTACCGGAGTTGTTGCCACCTTGCCCGGTCGAGACGCTTCCAAAGGCGTCATCGCCCTACGGGCGGATATTGACGCGCTGCCAATTCAGGAGGAAACCGGTTTGCCCTTCGCATCGAACAATAAGGGAGTGATGCATGCCTGCGGTCATGATGGGCATACGAGTGGCCTTCTAGGAGCGGCCATACTCCTTAATGAGGAGGCGGAGTTGCCCGTTCCGGTAAAACTCATTTTCCAACCGGCGGAAGAGACGGGTGATGGAGCAAAGGCTTTAATTGCTGCTGGGGTGCTCGAAGATGTAGCGATGATTTTCGGAGGACATATCGACCGTGGATATCAACTGGGTTCCATCATCGTTACAGATGGCCCGGTGAACGCCTCTTCCGACCGTTTTGTTATTAAATGGTAAAGGCGGGCATGCCAGCCGACCTCACGAGGCGGTTGATGCGGTGGTGGTGGGTTCCCTGCTGGTCATGGCCTTGCAGACCATTGTGTCACGCGAAATTAATCCTGCCCATCCCTCTGTCGTGACGGTGGGTTCTTTTGAAGCAGGGAGGGCCTCCAATGTGATCGCCGAAACCGCCTGCCTTAAAGGCACTATTCGCGCTCAGGAACCGGCGGTTCGGATAGCGTTGGAGCAAGCGATTCGACGGGTGGCGACTGCTTTCGGAGGGCTTCACGATGCCCACATCGATGTAGAGATAATACCGGGTACTCCAGCGGTAGTCAATCGTGGCGAGGCGACTTCGATCGCTCGCCGGGTAGCCCAGCGAGTAGTGGGAGAAGAGAACGTGTATCCACTGGACCATGCTAATATGGGAGCCGAGGATTTCGGTTGGTACGCAGCGGAGCGTCCCTCCTGTTACGTGCGTTTTGGAACGACCTCCCCAGATCGTGAATTTTTTCCGGCACACTCGAGTCGATTCGATTTTGACGAGCGCCTACTAGCCGTATCTGCGTCCTGTTTTCACCAGTTGGCGATTTCTGCGGGACATCACTTGCTGGACGTTTCCAAATGATCTTTGTACGCGAAGCGACTGAGAGCGACATCGAATCCATCGCCGAATTATTCAAGGCGGTGTATGGGGACTACTATGCTCATCCCGAGTTTCACAGTCGGGAGATTCTCAAAAAGCTTATCTATAATGACGACACTCTGATCCTTGTTGCGGAGGATGAGGAGACAAAGCGAATTTTGGGGACAGGATCCGTTATCCTCGATTTTGGAGCGTTTGGGGATTTGCTGGGGGAATTTGGACGACTCGTGGTTCATCCTGATGGGCGAAAGCAAGGAATAGGCAACAAGCTCATGGAGGCCCGTCTTAAGGCGGTCCGAGATCGATTGCATATCGCTATCGTGGAGAATCGCGCGGCTCATCCTTTTTCGCAGCGCATATCAGATTCCCATGGATTCTCCTGCGCCGGATTTCTTCCCTGCAAGGTCAGTTTCGAGGAGAGAGAAAGTATTGCCTACTATGCGAAGCATTTCGGCGATACCATGAAGCTGCGGCGCAACCATCCCCATCTCATTCCTGAAGCCTACGAGCTAGCTGATCAGGTTCTAAGATCGTGCGGAGTAACGAGCGATGTCATAATCGATGCGGAATCCCCGGCTTATCAAGGCGAAGGGGATTATGTGTTGGGCGATATGATTTCGCGAGGCTATACTTCATTGCTGCGATTCGAGCGCGGCCGCGTTTCTCGCCGCGAGGTATTTGGTCCGGTAAAGCTTCATGTAGGGCTTTTCCAACTTCATGTCAGCGACTATCGCTACGGCTTGGCTAAGCGAGGGAATCGTCTTGTGGGAGGCCTAGGGTTCCACATCGACAGAAAAGAGAATGCGGCCCGTCTTCTCGAACTGGTGTCCGCGGACGATGGCCCCATACGCTCGCTGTTGGCGACGGTGACCAAACGCTGTCTTGAAGATGAGGGGATTGGATATATCGAAGCGGACGTAAATGCCTATTCGCCCCGAATGCAACGGACCTTTTTGAACTCGGCTATTTGCCTGTGGCCTACGTTCCCGCGATGGCATTTCACCGGGTAGAGCGCCTCGATGCCGTTCGCATGGCTCGGCTGGCCAATCCTCCAGACATATCGAACATACAACTACATGAAGCTAGCAAGCCGATTGCTGAAATCGTAATCAGGCAATTTCAGCAATGTGAGGTCGCTCCTCGTCTGGCCGAGGCGGCCCCATCGAATGCGATATTCAACGGGCTTAATCCTGAACAGACCAAGCAACTCGCAGCAGTCTGTGCGTTAAAGGTGTTCAGAAAAGGGGAGCGTCTGGTGGATCAAGGCGCAGAGTCGAGTGAAGTCCTCTTGATCCTATCGGGAAGCGTCTCCGTTGCGATCGATCGGCAAGAAGTAGGCGTCGTTCGGGTCGGCGAGTCACTGGGGGAAATTTCGCTAATCCAAGCGACCCCTCATGCCGCTTCTGCAACCGCTCTGGAGTCGGTCGAATCAGCAGCTCTAGACCGGTCCGCTCTGGAATCACTGGTTCGCCGCCGACCCGATATTGGACTCATACTGTTTCGTAACCTCGCGACACAGCTAGGTAAGAAACTGCTGCGGGCAGACAAGCGAATGATGGGGGCAGAGGATTAAGTTAGAGGTTAGCTGAAACCGCTTACGGTCGACCGCTTCTCGAATGTCAGAATCCGGTGTTTGGGCAACGGATTTTCCAGGTGTTTTCGAGTTGATCTTGGGCGACAATCGTGTATCTTTTTTCTACTTACTTGAAGCCAAACTTAAACATTTAGCCAAAGAAACTTTTTATGGATGCATCAGAATTCAAAGTCAGTCAGGCCCTGAAATCGACGGGAGAAACATCGGAGCTAACCGATCGAGAAAAACATCTGATTGGATTGGCGGTCGTTCTCACTCGAGGGTGCCAACACTGCACTGGTAGGAGGATGGAAGATGCGATCAAATCTGGAATTAGCTATGATACTGTCCGAGAAACCATCGACTTGTCCGCAGCGGTCAATGCGGGTGTCGTACTCCGCACCGCGATTTCTGGAGCGGACTTAGCAAATCTGGATACGGCTTGTTGTGGTGACGAATGCACTGTTGGGAATGGCTAGGCGCTTTTCCTAACAAGGTGTAACGCCTTTCTTGAGAATGATATTCCCGTACTTGGCGGTTTCGCCGGTCATGACTACAGCGAAAGCGGCTTGGGCTCGATCGTAAAAGGCGAATCGTTCAATTCGCTCTGGAGGCTTCGTATCCGGCCAGGATTTTCGGATGGCGCTTAAATAGGAAGATTCGACGGTGGGATCGAGCGCATCTCCCTCGACCGCATCCATCATTCCAAGCGGGTTCTCCACATACTGGTCGAGTATCAAAAGGGGAGCAATGGCTTCGAGGAGTGGGGCGATCTTTAATCCATCTGCGCGGATCACATTGGT